>Ga0228711_1006222_pt1 | contig 17840 bp, 13 predicted proteins | sample MedpolnodulmetaG_2_FD_177996 | JGI IMG/M metagenome (GOLD analysis project Ga0228711, IMG submission 177996) | Root nodule microbial communities from Medicago polymorpha collected in Santa Monica, California, United States - brown nodules | ecosystem: Host-associated > Plants > Roots > Nodule...
AAATTGTTTGATAAATAAGAAGACAAAATTCTACTCATCAAGACACAACAAAGTAACATTCCACAGGTTATCAGTGTTGCAAATATGAAAGGATGGATATGGCTAAGTTCTAAATATTTCCAATCTACAAGTTTAATTATTCAAGATCCTAGCAACAAGTAATGAAGATTACATTTTGGTTTTTACCAGTTTAAAGTAAAGTTTAAAAGTAATTGGTGCAGAAAATTGATGTATACACATGTTGGCTGAGAAACACATGTAAGAGACGCAATTGCCCCTCGACAGTTAACTGTCGAGGAATTCATAAACCGGTTGCAGTTAACTGTCGAGAAAAACCTCGGCAGTTAACTGCCGATGCGTGTTTATACTGGAACAGAAGCATTAGAACACATTTCAGTTTAAACTTTCTTCAAACTTCTCTCAAACTCTCTCAAATTCTCACCAAATCCATTTTCACGAATTGCAAGCAAATCAAACACACATTATCACAAGTAAGTTGCTTCAATCATTTTAACCATAATGTAAGTTTGTTTAGGTTTAATTTTGTAAAAAAATTAGAGTAGTTTGCATGTGGTTAGGGTTGATTTTGAAATTGACAATTTGATGATTGCATGTGTTGTTAAGATGTTATAGATGAATGTAGTTGTTGTAATTGATGTTTGAATGATTTTTAAGTATAATGTGATTTTGAATGGTGCCAAATGAACACAATTTGAGTATGTTTGATACTATGCACACAAAATGTTTGATAAAATGCATCAATGACAATTATATTGATTATTTAGTTAGTTTAGGTGATGAAAATGATGTTAATTATAGTTTGATAAAGTGTATATTGATTATTGATTATTGATTATTTAGTTAGTTTAGGTTATGAGAGTTATATTGAATGATGTTTAGGTTATGATGGGAATGATGCACACAAATTATATTGAAATGATGATTATATTGAATGGTTTTAGGTTTAGTTTAGTTATATTTATGTTTATTGAAATGTGAATGTTTATGTTTATGTTGAAATGATGATTATAATGATTATATTGAATGTTTATGTTTATTGAAATGTGAAGGTTTAGTTTAGATTATATTGAAATGATGCACACAAAGTACTTATAATTTGTTTGATTATGTTTATGTTTAGTTTAGGTTTAATGTGTTTGATTAGGTTATGGAAATGATGTTAATTTTTTAATTTTTTTTTTGTAGATATGTCTGATCAAGGGCAGCCCATTGATCCATCTAGGATGATTGGTAGTAGGCGTGCTATGACACAAAGCCACCGAAGGAGAGGCAAAACGCACACATCCCAAAGAGGGAATCAGATACACCACGATGTCACTGATGGTGGGTATGACCAACAACATATACCAGAGCAGCAACATATACCAGACCAGGATGACATTGCAGCAGCGGCTGCCCAGGCGATGTTACGTTTGGAGCCTCCCTTTCCTGGAGGACCGGAAAATATATCTCTGCTGCACTCTTAAGCCAACCGTGTGGCATTGCCGCTTTGGTATAATTCTAATAACGTAAGTGTTTTTTTTAATTGTCTAAAATTATCATATATGCAACACAATTTAAATATTTTAATTTTTTTTTTGTGTTTTTGTTTAATTATCATATATCAACTTTTATATGTGTTTTTCTTACTAATTTTGTTATGTGTTTTTTAAAGTTTTACATGTGTTATGTCTTAAATTAAAAATACGTGCTTGCCAATTTAAATGTACTAATTTTGTTGAGTGTTTTTTTAAGTTTTAAATGTGTTATGTCTTAAAATACAAATACGTGCGGCAATTTAAATTTGTGATTTTTATTTTTACATGTGTTAAGTTTTATTTTGTTTAGTTAAATGTTTACGTTGTTTAAGTTTTTTACATTGTTTATATTGAATGTTTATATTTTTTATTATTTCAGGTTCGTAAAGTGCGGATTGTAAAACCCATTAATCATGAGGCTAAAAATTTGAGTCTACGACGTCCAAATGAGAATGCTGACTGGTTTTGGGGGAAGCTTAGGGAGAGCGGGTTACATGATTTTGTTTATCTGGGTTATGCCATTGTGCCTCATACTTTGCTGATGACATTATGCAAGAGGTGGTATCTCGAGACCAGCACTTTTCACATGCCCTTGGGGGAGATGACTGTGACTTTGGATGATGTCGAATGTCTTATGCATCTTCAGATTGAAGGGCGGATGTTGAGCCATGGGAAGAAGATGTTGAGACATGATGGAGTGGCACTTAGGTGTGTCGCAGGAGGAGGCAGAGAAAATTTGTGCTACAGAGTATGGTGGGTCCATTAGTTATCCGAAGTTGAGGGAGTTATATACGAGGTACCTTGATAGGGCTAACAGATTGGCGGATCCAGAGGATCCAGGGGAGGCAGAGGAGCTGGAGAGGGTTAGGATATTTTGTCTGAAGTGTTATCTTCTATATCTTGTAGGATGCTTGTTGTTTGGTGATAGAAGCAACAAACGCATCGAGTTGGTCTATATGACGACCATGGAGGACGGCTACGCGGGGATGCGTAATTATTCTTTGGGAGGGATGACACTGGCATACCTGTACGGCGAGTTAGCTGAGGCCTGTTTGCCTAAAGACAGAGCTCTTGGGGGAAGCATGACATTGCTCACTATAAGAAACTTATAAATGTGAACCTTAACTTTTATTTTTATTGTTATATTTTCCGTGCGTAATAATTTATAAATGTGATTTGTTTGGTTTGTGCAGACATGGTTTTTGGCGCATTTTCCTGACTTTTACAACGTTGATCCAAACATCGACTATATTGAAAACTATCCGGTTGCGGCGAGGTGGAAGTTAATGAAGGGCCATGGAGAAGGGGTGACGTATCGGTCATTGCTTGATCGTATTCAGTTTGATGACGTACGCTGGAGGCTGTACGAAGAGCACATGGAGATCTAGGGTTTTGAGGAGGTTTTCTGGTATTTAGGCTGGATTATGTACGGTGTTCGTAGGGTGTACCTTCACTTGCCCGAGAGGGTTTTGCGGCAGTACAGATACGTCCAGAGGGTCCCTGGACATCTGACGGATGTTGTAGAGCTGCGACCGCCTCAGATTGTGCAGGCATTCATTGACTTCAACACTTGCACGCTTAAGGAGCCCGATTGGGGTGAGCCGGCAAGAGAGCAGCCATGGCGTATGGCGGATGGCTATGTACTATAGTAGTGTATCTCACCCTCATATTTTGCCACCTCCTCCAGGAGATCTTCCGAGGCCAGCAAATGAGGAGCAGATCATTGCACAACAGTGGGAGCGGTACGAGGCGAGAAGCTTGCCTGATAGCTATGACATGGTTATTGGCGCTGTTGCCCATGCTGATGAGTATTTGGGTCAGGAGGTGATGAGCATGACCCCTCAGCAATTGTATGCGGCCTTGCAAAATGTTAGGGAGCAGATCGCGCCGATCATGACTAGGAGGCGAAGCCAGAGGCCGAGGAGGAGGCAACAACAACATCAGCATGACCAGGAGTAGTAGTATTTTATGTTTAGGATATATTTTTATGACCTGGTGTATATTTTCATGACATTTGTTCGTTCCGTTGTATTTTCATGATATTTTTTAGTTTGTTTGTATTTTGATGACATATTATCGTATTTTAAATATAACGGATGTTGGTAATTTCCGTTTACTTGTCGCATCAATCTTGATAATTTACTAATGTCAATGTTGGTTCAAAGGCTGCTTAGTTTTTTATTCGGCATTGAAATAATATGCCTAAAACCTTTAACAGATTGTGTATCAGCAGCAACTTCTGCCATTTTAGGGCTTCAGGACGCATCGGCAGTTAAGTGCCGAGGAAAACCTCAGCAGTTAACTGCCGAAGTTTTCTTCGGTAGTTAACTGCAGCCGAGTTAACTGCATCCAGTTCTATTTTCCTCGGCACTTAACTACCGAGAAATGTTTTCGTCTTTTACATGTGTTTCTCAGCCAAACAACATGTGTATACAACAATTTTCATTGGTGCAAGTTAGAGTTGGTTTAAAGTTCAAATAACAAAGGGTAGCTAAATATATAACTTGGCTATAAATCTGTTTGCATGCTCTAGCTAGCATGCTATTGCTATATCATTCTAGTACGATTTGAGGTGATTCATCAAATCAAACCATGCAACAAGAGTCGATCGAAGCTTCCATATGACTCGAAATCTATTTCTAGATATTTAACATCATTATCTTTTTCGATCATAATGACTTAATCCACATTAAACAAATCATTTTCCATATTTATCCTCTTACGAGCTCAAAAGACTAGCAATAAACCTTAAGCGGCCAAAATAAGTTTTGGAGATTATAGTTAAAACAATTTGTTTAAGTGGAGCTAAATACACTGCAACATACTAAAATGCAAACTTAAATTACAACCTCATTATAACCTTTAACTACATAAATTTTGAGCTCATAAATAGCTTAGAAAACAAAATGGAAATATGATGAATCATGAAGGAGTTCATTAAATCAATATTAAATAGAGAAACAAAAGTTATAAGAGAGGAAAATACAAGGCAATGACAGTAGCAAAGAAAGCTTATTTGGATCAACTCATTATAGTACACACTTTTCTCGCTTCAAATCCTCAAGAATTGGCTCCAATGGCTCCAAAGTTGATATGGATGAAGATAACCCTAAATTACAACTCCAACATTTCCAATAACGTCAGGGCCAAATCTCGGAACCCTTCCAAAATTAGATCCAACGCCAAAACCCTTTTCAATAAGGCTCCATAAGTTGGATAAAAGAGTTCTATCTATAATATCTTCTAAATAATCCTTTTATAATCATGAGAACCAATAATTTTTCTTACGAGAAAGAAATTAACAGTTGGTTTCTCCATTAAAAGAAATATAAATAGAATTGTTTGAAAAGTAATAAGATTTCCAACAGTATGACATAAAACTATGAATCATGCTAATTGTGTCCTTATCACACAAGTTTTTTTCTTTTTTTTTTTAAAAAAATAATGTGTTCTTAGGGCACAAGTTAACAACCTAAGAAAGGAATAATAAATCAATAAATACAAGCTAAAAAGATAAAATTTAAAGCTCCCAAAATTAAGAATACAATTTTCAAGATTTTATATTTAATTTTCGTTTCTTAACTTGTGTCCTAAACATTTTCCTGAAACTTACGAAAATGCTCTTTATAATGAAAACATCTTCACGAAACCTTCACGACACATGTAAAAGCTAATTCCTTACTTTTTTGTAACTGCAATATGTATGGTTGGTGGGGCTTTATTTTTTGTTACCATTGCAGTTGGGTTTCGTGACGCATTCTAGAGAAATTTTCTCGTGATGTATAATATCACTTAAATAGTATTTCTTCCGTTCCTTTTTAAGCATCGTTTTAGATTAAATTAAAAAAATGTATTTTTTGAACTTTTTTTTATTATACCTTCGTTTTAGTATATTTTTTTACAAATATTTTATGTTTCTAGTAAATTTAGTGTGTTATATTTTTCTCATCACAAACAATTGTTGGTTACTCTCCCTCTTCTCATTTTGATCCAATGAGTCTTCTACTATTTCTTTATTTTGAACATTTATGAAGTGTTTTACTTTTTTCATCAGAATTGTTCTTTTATTTTACATTTAAATTTTTTAACAATGTTACTCATCTAATTTATAAAATTTTAACTCTTGATGAAACCATTATTATATGTAACAAAATTTTGTTTAATTTTGAAGATAACAAAAAAAAAACTTGAGTTTTCCGAATAGACAACGTTAATTAATTTTATTAAAAAAAAGTAATGAGAAAATGTATAATTAACAAATCATACATTTAAACTATCAAAACGACGGTTAAATAGAAAAAGAAAATCCGTAATCAAACGCCACTTAAAAAAGAACAGAAAGAGTATATTTTTTTTCTTTTCAACTTAATTATTAAAGGTATCTCAATAGGTGATGTAGTTGAAAAGAAACTATGAAATGCCTAAATTGGAGGCCATGGCGATACATACAAAATTAAGGGAGAAGAAATATAAAATCTAATCATATTTAGCAATGTCCATAAAATTTAGTGTCTTATTTAATGTCTTATTTCAATTCATTATCCAGGTGTAAGAGTACAAAGTATAATTCCAATGTCCATAAAATTCTGAAAATAAAAAGAAATAAAAAAAAATACAATATATTGGGAGAGAGAACGATATATAAATGGCACCTATGGAATATTCAAGTATCAGTTTTTTTTTATTTTTAAGGATGACACAGTATCAGTTATATTTCATATTTTTTTCGCTGGTAAATGAACTCAATTTTACATCGGTCTCCAATGCACTTAAACTTAAATATATTTGATTTAATTTGTGGACAATCAAAACTGAACATGCATTCGATACTAATATCTGTAATGAACAAAGATAATAAAATAATATCAATAAAACATAAAATATTTTGTACGAACAACAAAGCAAAGAAGGAAATTTTAAAAGTATAAAAATAGCTTACCTTCAAAGTTCCCTGCAACATGACACAGGGAAATAAAGAATATCATAACATACACAAGCTTAAAAGTGCCAGCCATATTTTTTCTATTTTTGCAAGTCACAAATAAAATATGAGTTGAGCACTTTATAGTGTGTAAAGTGCATGTCGTAATAAAACAATTACATTTTTTTAGTGCTTAAGGAGTTGTAAAAGGCACCCCCTAAAATTTGAATTATTATAATTATAATTAAATGTCTATTTAGCATAATTACTAACGTAAACAGCCTTATAATCATTATAATACATTCTTTTATAATTAGCTTTTTCAACCTTTGTACCATAGCAAAGTCATCACTGCATTTTTTTCTTTCTTTGTGAAACTGACTTCTAATTGATGTTTTTTCGTGAGCGATTAAAAATATTTTTACCAATGACATGGCAACATGTTTGATGATATTTTATCTATGTTTTTGAGTTATTTATTTAGTAGTTGAGGTTATTTTAGAGGAGTTGCTCATGGTTTAAGGAATATTTTGTATTTTTTTTTTCACTTGAGTCATTGAAATTCTATTCTCTTCCAAAACCGACATCTATATAGGGTTTGTAAGTCTTTTTATTGATAAATCGTGTAATTCGAAAAATCAAGACTTCTCATGGATTTATGGAGGCAAGATAATGACGATCAGTAGAGCTCAAGAAGGATTTTGCAGACAATACAAGTACGGAAAATTCTGTCCCAAGATCATAGCATGGAAGAACACAAAATGAACGAACAAATATGGAATTTTCCGCACCTTTGACTGGACCATGTGCCCCCAAGAAATGCCTCATGCACCCAGGGGCATGGCACTGCCTGACGACAATGTTCTAGCTGGTCCATGTGCCCCAGCATGCACCATAACATATGGTTCTGGGTTATTTTTGCATTTGGCTTGTTTTTCAAGATGGATAACTGGAAAAAGCCCCGAAACCCAAGGCAAACCCTTGTGAAAACATGCCTAAAATAGTGAGCCTTGCATACACTATTATTCATTTATGGTTTAAGTGATATTTTGTATTGTTTTCATTTGAGTCATTGTAATTCTATTTTCACCCAAAATTGACAACACCATATGTGTTCTGAGTCTTTTATTGATAAATCATGTAATTCGGCTAATCAAGACATTTCATGGAGTTATGGAGACAAGAGAATAAAGACAAATGGAGTTCTAGAAGGTTTTTTAAGACAATAAAAATTGGGAGAATTATGTCCAAAGTCCCAAGATCATAGCATGGACGAATAACATTCCAATAACGAAGAAAACAACCTTTTTTTTCACCTTTGAGTGGGCCATGTGTCCCATGAAACGCCTTATGCACCACATACACATGGAACTTCCTGATTGGAGTGTTCTGGCTGGCCATGCCCCCCAACATGCGCTCTGTCACATGGTTCCGTGTAATTTTTGTCTTTTGCTTGTTTTTAAATATGTACTGGTGGAAAAAGCCCCGAAACCCAAGGAAAACCAAGGTGGAAACATGCCTATAAATAAAGAGCTTTGCGCACACTATTATTTATTCAGAAACTTAGTAGTGCAAGATGGTAGCAAGCATGAAGGAGTATCACGAGGAGTTCTCATTCTCTCTTTTGTCTCTAGTGTATGTTTTGCAATTCTTTCTTGTTTATGTTTTTTGTTATCATGAATAACTGAGTACTCAATGATTAGGGTTCTAAGATTAACCTCTATTTATTTGTTTAATCAAATTAATGCAATTTATTTATTCAGTTATGATTTAATTCTTATTTAATTTCAATTGTTCCGAACACTATAATGCATTTAGACCCAAGTTCTAACAACCCTAGATATCTATGTATGCTCATTAGGTTAAGGTATTAGAAAGACAACATTGCCTTAATCCAAAGAAAAATAATATGAACTTTGCTTAATCATCTTTAATCACTTAGGGATTTTAAGTATGATTGTTAAATTATGATTCATTCTTGAGAACTTGCTTTGTACCGCCCTCATCCAGGCATTATTACCATAAGCAATTCCATATTTTATATATTACTTATGTCATAATCAATAGGAACCTTGTGTTAATCCAACAAAGAAGATAGATGGGATTTGAATAATCCTAATTGCCGCTAAACATCTGAATTAAACCCTTTTATTTTTTGCAATCAAACTACTACTCTCATTGTGCAAACAATTGAAACTAGCAAAAACCATAAACCTTTACTGCTTTTTATCTAAAAGTTTAGTAGATTTCCTATTTGAAAAACAATTCATGTAAAGACAATAACTTATTACTTTATTATTTGGTGCACTTGCCAAATTTGTCTTCAACATATTCTATGAATATTGAACATGAATTTTTCTTTGCTCTTTCTATCTCTCTTAGATTTTCTCTTCTAAAGATGCTACTTTTCTATGAGTGTATGATCATAACATGTGAACTATGGACACTTCCTATTAGTAGTCATCTTAATAATGTAGTTACTTTCATTTCAAAATTGTTGAGTTTTAACTCAAAATTTGATGTTGAAGTTTCAAGGAAATCATGGCACGTTGTTTGGAGATCGTGACATGATTTGTGTTACAAAGTTTAGAGCGAGTCACTGGTTTTATCGTGGCATGAGGGCATGTCATCGTGGCTCGATTAATGGATAGAGTGTAGTACTATACTAGTATTTCAACAAAATCGTGGCACGTTGGTTTCAAATTGTGGCACAATTGGACAAAATTTGAAACACTATTTAAGCACTTTTTGACCCATTTGTTGAGAGAGATTGAGAATCTCATGAAAACCAAAGGAGAGAAATTTTAGGGAACTTAGAAGGTAAGAGTTAAGGGTCTTTAGGTGAGATCCAAAGGTTCCAAATGTGATCTTGGAGAACTTAAAAATGAGGATCTTGAGAAAGGGTTGGTGCCTTTTAGGAAAAAATTTATGGGGTTAAGAAACACATAAATTAGTAGAGAGTCATTTGTGAGCAACTTGGGGTAAATCTTGGGAAACCAAATGTGAAGATCCATAGGAAATAAAAGGCCAAGGTTTAGTGACTTTTGGGGGCTAGATTCTAAAAATGGGAAACAATTAGGAAACACCTTGGGTGTGTGAATATCATTGAGTGTTTTGTTCATGGAATGGATTGAGAAAAGATAGAAATTAAGTTTGTTCTTGGAGAGCTTGTTGAAGCTAATTTCTTATAACCTTTTTATATCTCTTTGAAAAGAACTCATGATAGTGAAGTGGAGAGATCTCTCTCCCCCATAGTAAGTCAGTTTTTGACCGAACTGAGTAAATAATTCTTTGGTGTTATTCTCTTTTCTCTACGCTCTTTATCTTTCTTATTCTTTGGTTTGATTGTGGTTTTGATTTACACTTGATTGTTAGATTAAATCTAGATCTATTGTTATTGCTTGTAGTTATTTTGGTTATTAGTTGTCATTGATATTGTCTCACAGATCTAAATTTCATTGAATGTCCCACCTTTGTGGATCAGTGGATGTTCCTTAGGACCCTAAGATCCTTTGAATTTTGCCAACTTAATCATTTTGAATGAAGTTGATACTTACAAAGTATTAGGGATGTATCTGTTGAGAAGAGATCTGTTGGAACCATGTAAATAATTGGTGAAATGTATAATCATTTGAAAGTGCAAATGTCATAGATCTTAGAGTTCATAACACCAGTTCACTTTACAAATTGTTTACATTGAGTGTTCAGAGAGATTAAGAGATGAACAATAAAATTGGTAGTAGCGTTTGTACTTGAAGAAGAATAAACATTCTACTTTGGTTAATCACTCGATTTTGTCTTGTGCTGAAACCAGACGATTGGTATCTTTAGCACTTTTCTGTTGAATGATTTAAACTTGATGCCTCTTTCCTTCTAGTTTCATTAATCTTTTGTCTGTACCATACGATTGCTTCACTATAGCATTTGCTGCTTCAATAATGTACTTTAAAGCTGAGAATACATGATTAAATCAAAATGTAAATCCTCTTTGTTGAGAGTTAGTAGATCCTGATGTATATCAATCAAGATGTTGTTACACACTTGATTTATATAGGATTTAAATTGTAATATCTTCTCTATGCAAGTGAAAATCCTAGCTTAACTTTGTGAAAAAAGTATATTTTGAAGAGACATGTAAACATGTGGGGTCCTCAACAAGGCATTTTCATGTAGTAGTTGGGAAGACTAGAAGGTTTCTAGTGAAGAAGGCCTTGAAAAGCAAAGTACGAATATTCACAATGCTTGGAGGCATAAAGAAAATGATACTTAGTTTAGTGGATTAATTCTAGTTTAAAACAAGTACCTTTCAACGGTCGACATAATTCTAACCCTCATTTGTTGTGTTTTCCGTACCTTCAATTGATATTAGAGTTAGATCTATTTTTATTGAGCACAGCTTTGGAAGTTTGACTTATTGTATTTAGCTCATTCATATTTTAAAATTTTTTGAAACCCATTTGTGTTGGTTTGGTGTTGTTGTTTTGAGATCTTAGAGTGTGTTCTTCGTCAAGGTCTCATGTTTAATTCTTACCAGTACCAATTTGGATGAGCTTATTTAACTTCTTCAAAAAAAAAATCAAAAATTTATCATTCGTTTTCTTTCTAAAACTAAGGAATGCCTAAAATATGTTTTCTTTTAAAGTTTTATTTTCTTTCTATTTTTTAAAATATTGTATTTTCTTATAATGTTACATTGTGTATTTGGTGTTTTGCCACTCTTCAAAGATATTTTGAATCATGACATGTAAGTCGTTTTGCTAAGATTGTGAGACACCCAAGGAGAAGAAAGAAAACGGTATAAGGAAGTCCGATCCCCTCAGAAAAGCACTATAACAAAGTATTTAAATATGTGAGTATACATATAATTAGAAATCAGTTAAGTGTTGGTCAGATTTTACTTACCTTTTGACTAAACTTCAAATTACTTAAATTAAAACAATCAACTATCATCATTAGATTAAAACTAAATGGAAGGATATGATTTAGAGTAACTTAAAGTGTTACTCTTGGAGTCAATATATCTCTCCACTTTTTATTTTCCTTTCATTCTTTTCTTTCTCTTGTTGGGTATTTTTTTTACCTTGCATTTTATGCACTTTGTGTGTACTTCTATTTTGTGTTTGTTTGCTTATGTTCTTTTACATAATTTTTCCTCTCGCTCCTCTGATCGTGCCTATTCTTGGTTCCTTTTCCCCCTTCCGTTCATGCACTCCATTTACCTTTTTTCCATCCTCCACATTGAAGTTGATGACAATTAAAGCATCCATCAAAGACTACAACATTTATATCAAACATTATTCTATTTGTAATCAACGATGGACCCAAAAAATTTCCGCGGGGTAAGTCACATAATATTTTAGTTTTTAAAGCATAATTATATACCTATATTTTCTAGAAATATATATCATAACTGTTTTATGCAGTTTTTCATGTCATAAATATTAAATGATTTTCTCATTTTCGATGCCAATAAAACTATAAAAGTATCTCGCCTGTAGTTTGCAGAGACATTGCAATATACAAGAGTCGGGGTTTGAATCCCAAATTCCTCACTTATTCATTTTAAGGATTAATATTTAACCATCAAACTACTTAATTAAAAATAAAAACTATTAACGGTTCTTTTTATTAATATAAAAGTATCTATTTCAATATAAGTAATCAAACAATCATTTAAACATGCATCTCTCATACAATTTCATTCTTAATTCTTGATAATATTCATATAACCAAAAAACACTAACAAAAAAGGTAGTCTTTCAGTGTATTAAATATTAGTGTAGTATTTTTATAGTATATGCTATAGTCAAATTTTATCATTCCTTCCTCCTTTCTTGTGCTTTAATATGTTCTTCTAATGCATGAAAACTAATAGGCGCTTGCTTTTTTGACTTTCAGAAGTTCCTAATAACACATAAAAATGACTAAAAAATCCAGCGATAGTTAACTACCGTCAGTTTTCTAGTTATTAGCCAGCGGTAGTTAACTACCGCTGGGGGTATTTTAGATATTTTTATTTGTCATTAGGAACTCCTGGAAGTCAGAAAAGCAATTTTCAAACTAATATTATAAGTCAAGTGAGGGCCTAGGCCCACACACCCACCAACGTGGGGTCGCCCCTGTTTGTAACTATTTATTTAAAAGGGTTAAAGTATTTCTCTCATAAAAATGGTAAATCATCATAAGAAAGTATTTAAATATGGGCTAATTATCCATGAACACCCTTTTTCGTACCACTTTATATACACCCTTCATTATCCAAGCACACACTGCCATGTGACATGGTATTTTGGTAATTTCACAAACCATTTTTTCAATCATGTCACTCTCCAATCCTCTTCTGCAACACATTGAATAACACCCTCAAACATTCCTCTTCTCACTCTACCATCTCACGTTCTCTCTACTCTCTATCTCTACCATTGGCTTTGAGGACGAATCTGAACAGTGATGGTGAGTTTGGTGGTGGTGAGGACGGGGGATTGAGTGGATCCGGCGGTTTAAGGAAGTTGACGGAGAAGAGGATGATGGTGATGGTGGTGGTGGTGGTGGGTGGTCGGTGGGACAGTGACGACGTTCTGGTGAGGTGAGCGGAGGACGGAGGTAACAAAGTTGACAGAGATGAAGACGGCGACATCGGAGATACCATATCTGAAACGAAAGGACGGGAAATAGTCATTTACATAGCCGTTGCCGGAAAAGAAGTGGGTTGGCAGCGGTGATGGTGTGCTTTGGGGTGAGGACGGTGTACGATTGTAGAGGGTGGGTGTGGCCGGCAGAGGAGTTCGAAAAAGGGAGAACGGCTGAGGGAGAAAGGAAAAAGGGTGAAGGAAGAAAGAGACTGAGAGGGAACGTTTGAATTTCTTTTTTTTCTTTTTTTTGAGCTGTGTCACTATTTTATTGGCAGGTGGGAGGTGTAGAGTGGTATCATGCCACGTAGGGGTGTTTACGTATCAGCTCTCATATGATAATATGGTCACTTTATAAAGTTGAAATTTATTCTATGAAAATTTGAACTATTCTACGAAAATTTATTCACCGTATCAGCTCTCATATGATAATAGTTCAAATTTTCTTTTTATTTATTACATTTTCTGTTTTTCCTAAATATATATATATTCCAAAAAAAATCAATGAAATATAACTTATATTAGAAAATTCAATACTTAGAAAATTCAATACAATGGATTCAGTTTGTCATGACCCTAAAACAATTTATTTTTAAAACAAGCCAAAAGACCCTAAAACAATTATATAAATCAAACATTATACAATTGGAGCTGTCATCATGTCTTGTCCTTCATTGTCTTTAGTAGATCAAACACACTCTTAAATGTTGATAATAAAATGAAATAAGACACTAAATAATAAGCACCAGATATTATTATGATTAGTATTTTTATTCCTTCTCCCTTAATTTTCTATGTATTGTCATGGCCTCCAATTTAGGCATATCTCATTTTCTTTCCAACTCCATCACCTATGAAGATATATTTAATAGTTAAGTTTGAAGGTGGTTGGAAAACATAAGAAAATGGAGTTTGAATTGTATTTAAGTATTTTAAAACTTTTTATGATTAACTATTTCCATTAAGATAGCTTGTTCGTAAAAGATTGAACACAATAGTTCTTTATCGAAACATTTAACTTCAGTAAGATAGAAAGACAAGGTGAAGTTGAACCATAAAGAACTAGATATCTAGTCCAGTCTACTCGGTCCAGACAAAGTGATTTTTCTATCTACAACGAGATGGACTTATATTTCACAATAATCACCCGATTACAATATTCATGTTATCCACCTCAAGATTTCACGAAGCATCAATCTTAATACAGAGGAATTTGAAGATGTGTCAATGCACTTGTTCTCAAATGTGATACTTCTAATGAATAGAGGCAAATTTGTATCTATCAAATTTGAAAAGCGCCATACTATAGTCATGAAGTGTTAAGAAACACTGACTACAAGTTAAGCTTGTAAAGTTACCACTTTTAATTAATTTCGGATCAAATTAAAACACCGCAAACGTCTCAAGGATAAGACATATGTTCCTGGAGGAAAGATAAGTTTCATTTAAAATGAAGAGTACACCAAGGGAAATATAGTCATCCAACTATTGAGAGGAAGATTGATAAGATGATCATTGCCTGGTCAAAGTGTTAACTTATCACATACCCAGAGGAAAATGTACCACCATAATTTATCTTTCATAGATTTTTGTTGGAATATATATATTTTTAGGAAAAATAGAAAATGTAATAAATAAAAAGATACAAATACAAAGATTGAGGGAACATTAGACTTGACCCATAAGAAAAGGAGTTTGTTGGTATATGAACTCAAGTTTACATAGCTTTTCAATGCATTTAAACGCAAAGACTTCTGAATTAAGGTGTGGACAATCAAGATCCCTTTGACATTCAATATAATAATAATCTATAAAAAGAGAGAGTACAATAATGTTAATAAAACAATATAAAATACTGCATACAAACAACAAAGTAATGAAGGAATAAATTTTAAAAGTGTAAAATAACTTACCTTCAAATTCAGTGTTCTGTAGAACAAGAAATAGAGAAATAAATAAAATCATAGTATACACAATACCGAGAGTTTTAGTCATATTTTGCTATTTTTGCATATCAAAAAATAGAATATAATTTGATTAATTTATGGTGTGTAGAGTGTATGTTGTACTAAAATAGTTAAATATTTTTTTAACGCTTAAGGAGTTGTAAAAAACACAACCTAAAATTTGAATTATTATAATTAAATGTCTCTTAAGCACACTTACTAAAGGGATAACGTAAACATTCTTTTATAATTAACTTTCCGACCTTTGTTTCATAGGAAAGTTATTACAAGACATAATGTACACTGGCGTGAAAATACATTATGCAAAAGTTGAATCCATTGTAGAATTCTTTATTTATAGAATTTTTTTGTGGTAATTTATAGAATAATTTTTATTATGGGGAATGAGTGTTTCATGTTTTATTTTTCTTTCCAACATTCTCATTCACATGAATTCATTGATTGACATCGGAATAGAAAATAAATTAGGATTAAAGCGATGGCACAACATTTTTTCAGAAATGACTTCTCATTGATGTTTTTTGCAAATTCCTAATTTGATTATTCCTAATTTAAAGGTATGGACAATGCATAATATATGTAAGATTCGTGTTCAAACTTTAGCCACCATAAAAATAGAGTTCAAAGTAAATAGTAAAGTGAAAGAAGAAAGACAAATGTATTTTCATACTGGTTCACAATTTTTTTTACTACATTTTTGTAAGTGCCACCTATTGTTTCCTAAGTCCCATCAGACAACTACAATAACTCTTCTACATTTCCTAAGTGATAGATATCTCCTGCTTTGGTTGATCACTTGATTGTCTCGTGCTGAAACCAAATGATTGATAGCTTTAGCACTTGTCTGTTGTACCATAATAGCATTGTTTCACTCTAGCATTTGCTGCTTCAATCATGTATTTTGAAGTGTCAAGTGAAGAAACTTCATTTGAATTTACGAAGTTGACGTTTTCTGATGGAAATAATCCAAGAGTGACTATATTTCACTAGAATGATTAAATCAAAATGTAAATCCTATATGTTGAGAGTTAGTAGATTATGATGTACATCTTGCTCAAAAAAAAAAAAAGATTATGATGTACATCAATCAAGATGTTGTTATACGCTTGATTTATATAGGATTTGAATTTTAAAAGCCTCTTTATGAGGATAAAAATTAGCTCAATTTTGTTTGATTTTGAGCATCTACCATGGATAAACCAATTTTTAGGTACTTGGATCTCCGGTGTATACATTAGTCATTTATAATTTTTTAGTAATAATACCTAAAAAATACTCAATCCCTCCAACTTATCTCTTCATACAAATTTCCTCAACACAACCAACTAATTATTTATCAATAACTCTATATGATTATATTTTAATATTTTAATCTTTAAAAGAAGTGGGACCCGCAAAACCTTTTTGAGACCTTGTGCTCATTAGGTACACAATTATTTCCTCTAATTGAGGTAACTCATAAGTACCAAGTCTTATAAATAAGAGACCCTCCTTGAAGATGGTGTTAACCTCTCTATAATTAAGCCCAATAAAGACAAACCATTTTGTGAAAAAGCACAGTTTGAAGAGACATGTAAAGTCCTTAACAAGGTCATTTCAAGTTGCTGGGAAGACTAGAAGGTATGGAGAAGTAAAGTATGAATATTTATAGTGCCTCGAGAGACAGAGAAAATGATACATGTTTTAGTGGATTAAGTCCTCGAATGTATTGATGCAAATCCCTTTATAAGGGGAGGGCTAGATGTAGTAACAATTTGTTATGAACTAGTATTAAAATACTTCGTATTATTATTTTCTCTTTCTCTTTTATTTAGCGAAGTTCTTTATATCTTTTATTAAATAATATTTTTTTGTTTAAAAGAGAAAAAGTTTTTGACGAAGAACATTTCAAAACAAATGCTTTTAAAAGGTCAACATAATCTTAACCCCCATTTCTTATGTTTCCTGTATCTTCAACTGACATCAGAGCTCAATCTACTATTAGAGTATCTTGAATTCTAGAAATTTGACTTGTATTTAGGTCATTTATATTTTTCAACAAAATATTATTCGTTTTCTTCCTAAATTTAAGAAATGTCTAAAATGTTTTCTTTAAGAAAAAAATTGTTTCTATTTTTCAAAAAAAAATTGCATTTTCTTTTAATGTTATGTTTTGTATTTGGTGTTCTGTCACTCTTCAATGATATTTTAAATCATTACTTGAAAATATTTTTGCTAAGATTGCTAATACACTCAAGGAGAAGAACAAAATTGAAAATAAGTTTTAGATTACATGAGAAACCTTAAATGTGAATCAACCATGAGAAACTAATTTAACCTTAAAAACAATGTTCATCATATAATACAACGTTTTCTTTTAAACTTATAATAAATGACCTATAAGTTTAATGCTCCTATGATGTCGTACTGGTAGCAGCATGAAATATGGACAATCCTTACAAGATCGTTTGGGAAACTAGGGTTAGTACAAGTGTGATCAACGGTGAAGAAGCTTATTCAGAAAAAATCTTTTCTCTATGTATTTGAAAATCTGCATCTAGAAAATTATATTTTGCTCTTGGTCATTATCAAGCAAACAGAAGGTTGAATCTCTGGCTTTGTTTGGGAGTTTGAAAGAGAGGGGAAGGAAGGGAGTCTGCTGCTTCACTGTGACAATATATCAGCAATAGCCATGGCGAAGAATCCAGTTTTCCACAGTCGAACAAGACATATTAATATAAAGCACCACTTCATTCGAAGTGTGATCGAAGATGGTGATGTGCAGTTAGTGTTCTGCAATTCACAA
>Ga0228711_1006223_pt1 | contig 17837 bp, 9 predicted proteins | sample MedpolnodulmetaG_2_FD_177996 | JGI IMG/M metagenome (GOLD analysis project Ga0228711, IMG submission 177996) | Root nodule microbial communities from Medicago polymorpha collected in Santa Monica, California, United States - brown nodules | ecosystem: Host-associated > Plants > Roots > Nodule...
GAATAGTACTTTGATTATGAATCCTGCACACTTGAACAAATTGTTTAGCATATCCAATTGATTATTTTTAATACCTTGTTATTGTCAAAACTCAATAGGTGACTTGTGAAACACCCTTGTTCCAACACAGACCACCGGCCAAAGGTGTCTGATGCAACTCGGATTATATAATCCAAACGGAATCATTACTTTTCGGATTTTGTAATCCATATTAATACGATAATGGGTGAAACAAAGGGAAACTTGGTACTTTCTCTAGGGCGAATGATGGTTTAGATTATATAACCTAGATTGCTTCAGCATAGGATTCTTTTGTGTGATCCACATTGCACCAACAGTTTATGTGGTCCACAACGCCCAGATACCTCTATAAATAGAGGTCCCTGTTTTCATTACAAGTAAACTACACCAGGAAAAAAAACATGGAATTCCCTGACTTTGATCTGAACACGAAGCTAGCGGCAATCTACTACAACGGGGAAAAACCACCCCATCTGTTTAGGATTCGCAACGATGTCACCCTCTCCGGACTGAAGGACCAGCTTGATCAAATCAACCGTCAACTCAACCACAGAGACATGAGGAGGGTGGTCAGTGTTGAATATCGATGTCCATTCCGACTCATCAAGATCATTTCGGTTCAACAGGATTAAACTCACATACAAAGACGACGTGAGAACCATGTTCTCTTTCTTTGGTCAACATAGTATTATAGGACCGATCGAGTTGGACGCTTCGTTGGTTAGATATGCTAAACAAATTTAAAAAAGTTTGATTCGGCCTAGAAACTACGAAGAGATCAGGACTCTGCTAGAGGGACTAGAGGAAGAAGTTAGTTTTGGTGATCCGTGATAATGTGCTATGTTTTAATTAATCGCGTGTTATATGTTGTTTTAATTACGTATTAGTTGTATGTTGTTGAATTAAGTTGTTTGATTATGTTTTGAAAAATATATATTATTTAAACTTTCATTTTGTTTTAATTTACGCTAAAATAGTCTAAATTCAACTCAATTTTATAGGGTGTAAGTACAGTCTGGATTATATAATCTGAATTACCCTAGAGTAATTCGGATTATAAAATGTGAATAGCCTCAGCATAGGATTCTTTTGTGAGGACCACATTTCACAAATAGTTTTTGTGGTCCACAACATCCATAAACCCCTATAAATAAGTGTTTTCAGTTTTCACACAAACACACCAAAGAAACAGTGATAAATTTTGTCATTGTGTTGAGGTTCTTTGTCATGTTGTCGCAAAATAGATTTCTCTCTATGTGACAACATGATGAAGATCCTCAAGATGCTTTCAAAAATATATAGATACTCCTTGCTGCCTCCTTGATAGATAGATATAAAGCTTCAGAACTTGATCTATAGATATGAGCATCAAGAGGCTTCTATGAGTTAGATCTTGCTGCCTGCCAGATGAATAAGTCATTTGGCAAGGCAGCAGGATCTAACTCAAAGAAATCCTCTTGAAACACCTTGTCTTTCTTCATTATGTTACAGATCTGACTTTGAAGAAGAGGTTCTTATGAACTCGATCTTGTCGGTCTGTCGATCGTAACATGTCAGTTGGCAAGCCGGCAGTATCGAGTTCAAAAGCTCCTCTTCGAACACCTTCCCAAAAGATTAATCATTTATGTTATTATGGTTGTTTTTATTTGTCTTATGTTGATTTTATTTATGGTATGTTTTGTTTTATTTTTATCCAAGTCATTCGCCAGAAAAACGCTCCAAATATAGGGTCTAATGTCATTCGGATTTTATAATCCGGACAAACTTCATGCATTCCGAAATATAAAATTTGTAACCCCTAAGTTTATTTTGGACTGTGGCGCTTCACCAAAGGTTTGACCGGTTAGTGGAGTTTTAATGCATTTTTGGACGGTTTTGATTGTGGAACACGTTTTATTTGACTGTACTTATGACCCATGACTGATTTAAGGCTATAAAAAGGCTTGGATCTTCAACAATTTCCTTCATTCTTAACTTCACCTCCTTCCTCACATTTTCTTCAAAAAAAAATTAGTTTTATATGTAGTTTTTAGGTGTGCTTGTGGTGTCATGGTCATTGTTGACCATTCATACGACCCATGCAATTGCATTGCAGCTTATGTGGGGGTTGTATAACAGTCAACAGAGACCCTTGTCATCAAACAAAGACACAAAATATTCATATCAATTTTGTCCGGATTTTATCTTCCAGAAACACTAACAATCTGGTTCGGATTATATTTTCCGGATCAGTGGTATTTTTGGAATTTTTGCAGGGCGCAGGAGAACACAGTAGGGTGGAAAAAATAATACTTTTTTTTTTGTTTAGAAGTCATCAAATGACTCTTTTATTGGGCTAAATTGAACCAAACCCAAAATAAATAAATAAAACTCATCCCTTAAACATGAAACTAATCAAATGTGTTCAACCGTAAATTTGTATCTTCAACCCCTTTCGTGAAAACACAAATACATAACCAGGCTCAAACTTGAATCTTATTCTTTTAATCGTATTCTTATTCACAATGTGAATCCTCTTCTTTTAATCGCACCGCAATAGACTCAGGAATATCATCACGATATGAATCCTCTTGTTCTAATCACCTTCATCTTCTTTCCTTTTTCTCATATTTGGGAGTTGTGTGATATAAAATAGTTTAGTTTAATTTGTGATAAAATTGTTTAGATCTAGCTTTTTAAGAAATTCATATGTTTAAATCTTTCTGTGAATATGTGTTCGTCCTGAAGGGAATCTGAATTTGCATTTAAGATTTTTTTTTATTTAAATTTCGGGTGCAATAGGATTGTTGTTCTCCACGTGGGTTAGCTTGGGTCAAACCCGAACCAAACCAAATTGATCACGACCCTTATCTTAGTGTATGTAGGTAAGGTTAAAAAGAAAAATGTTAATTAAATAAAATAGTCTCTATAAATATCTAAAATTTGTTTTAAATCCTTACACCAACAAAAAAAATGCATTTTTTAATCTTTATAAAAAGAGGAATATTAATAACACTCACTTTTAAACACTCTCTCTATCGTCCACTCTTTTATTTAATAAAATCAAGGCTTAAATATGCTTTTAGTTCTTACATTTTGCACCCTTTTAAAGAATAGTCCCTACATTTCATTAAATGTTATTAAAATCCTCACATTTTATCTCCGTTATCAAAATTAGCTCATGTTGTTAATTCTCTAACGGAGTGATGATGTGGCAGTTAGTAGGTCCCAATTATTTTAAGGTTAAATATATTTTTGGTCCCTACATTTTGTGTGACTTTGAAAAATAGTCTTTACATTTCAATAAATGTTTTTAAAATCCCTAAAATAGTAATATTTCGCCAATTGACATTAGATGGGTGTCCTGGCATCCAACAAGAGAGGATTGTTTTGTTCTAAACGTGGATGGAAACTGCCTTTGTGACGGTAGAGCTGGAGCTGGTGGTTTAATTAGAAGAGGAGATGGTAGTTGGGTAACTGGGTTCAATGGTTTTCTGGGTATTGCAAATAATACTTATGCGGAGCTTATGACGTTGTTTTTTGGTCTGAAGCTTGCTAATAATATGGGTTGCAATCAAGTTTATTGTTATTCAAACTTGAAAACTATTATTGATATTGTTACTAAGCCAGTTAACAAGTACCATTGATATGCTTCTATCATTGCTTGTGTTTAGGATTTATTGAGAATGGATTGGGAGGTGCAGTTATGCCACACTCTCAGAGAAGGGAATGCTAGTGTAGATTTTTTGGCTAAATTGGGTGCTGCCAACATTGACAAGTTCAAGATTTGAGACTCTCTTCTAGAAGACTTGAATTCTTTTCTTTTAAGTGACTCCTCGAGGGTTCTTTATCCTCGGGACTAAGCTTCTTTTTCTTGTTTTTTTTCCTTTTAAAGCATATGTACCCAAAAAAAAAACTTTTTTTACATGAAAGTTATCAATTGTTACTATTTTTAAATCCTTAACAAGTGAGAGAGTGATGAAATCATTTTTATCATCAACATTTTCTCAGTATTTGTAAAAAAATCGTAAACATTTTTCTGTTTTCTAGAGATTAACAACAAAATTTTAAATATTAATATTATCTAATTTAATTAACCCAAAAAAAAAAAGACAACCACCAAAACTCTCGTTTCACTTTCACCTCTCATTCACAGCTCAAACTCTCTAATTCTCACTGAAGTGAACTCAAATCCGACCAACACACGCTACCTGTTTGGTACGTTCCTCGTAACTCTTCGCTTTCATTTCTTTTTCTCTTTTGTTTCTCAGTTATAGCTTGTGTGAAAATCATTTTAATGTATATCATCTTTTATTTTCAATTTTTTTTTTGTTCCGTAGAAAGAGTCGTAATTTGATCCATTTAGCCGACCCCACCTAATGGAAAGGGATAAAGCTTAGTTGTTGTTGTTGTTGTTGTTGAAGGAGCGGTAAATACCACATGAAACTCACTCGCAAATGGAAGGTCTTGAGTTCGAACCCGAGACACCATTGTCAATTGAGTTAGGATTTATGGATAATTTATATCATTTTTACTGCAGAAATTGCTTATACTTAATTTACACAACAAACACTTTTGCTATAAGCTATAAGCACTGAATGAAGTTCTTTATCTAAATAGGGTCTTCATTTTTAGTGAAATTTATGTATACCTTTAGGAGAATTTCAGACTTGAATCCAAGTCAGAGCTAGTGTGAGTGATCATATATCCAACTTTTGTTTTTCCTTTAGCTTTTGCTTGAACTATTTTCATTTATTGTGTCAAGTTCCTTTATTTGGCTTTCTGTTTAATGTTAGGTAATCGTTGCCCTTTTGTTCCTCAAAACATAGTTTAAATGTATCAGACACTATGAAGCAAGAATACGGACACGGACACCGGACATGACACGGACACCGCTAATAATTTGAAAAAATCACATAATTCAGTGTAATTATAAGTGTCGGTGTCAGACACGACACGAGTCCGACACCGGGACACGCCTAATCCGAGAAGTGTTTGTGCTTCATAGGAGATATGGTAAGAAAATATCTTTTAGGATTGTGTATGTATGAATACAGTCAATGAGTGCTTTAAATTTGTGGATATTGTTTTCCTTAACATATCAATTGTAGCTCTAAAATTGACTGTTTCTGTTTTTTATTAATGTTTATAGTAACTTTTTCTTTCCCCTTTCAAAGGAGGATGAGTCAGAATTTGAAAAGTCCTAATCCTAACGATAAAGAAAAAAGGTTAGAAAGGCGATGGAGGAGACGGGAAGCGAGGAATGATAGTTTGAAGCACAATCGTGTCACCAGTGCTACAAAGACAACTGCGAAGATTTGTGACAATGCCACAATTTTAACAGACGAAAGTGATCATACGATAGATGATGATACAAATGATGATTGCGAAATACTTTCGGGTGAATGTACCGGTGTCAGTGATGAAGTGGAGGCAGATTACGAATCCTTGTTGGCTAAATATAATCCTGTAATTGAAGCTGATAGTGCTAGTAATCATATTGATGGTTCAAACATTGATGAAGTAGAGGCAGATTACAGATCCTTGTTGGATAAATATAATCCTATTATTGAAACTGATAGTGCTATTAATCATAGTGATGGTTCGAAAATTTTTGAAGTGGTTGCAGATGCAGATGCAGATTACAGATCCTTTTTGCATATATATGAGTCTGATGTTGAAATTGTTGGCTATAGCGAACGCAATAATAGTGATGAAGTGGGTGCTCTCAGTTGACTGAAGTTGTATTTGGTGAAAGGGTTTAAAGCAAATACACAAGGGGTTTGATTGTTGAGCATATTCCATTTATAATTTTAGGTTTCTGGTGTGAAGAATAAAAATCAACAATCTTGTTTTGCCTTATTATTTGCTTTGCTTATGTATTAGAATCAAGTGTTTTGTATTATGGGACCAAAAGATCAATGAAAATCAAATTCAAGTTCTATATTTTGTATTATGGAGTTTAAAGCAATTTTGTATGATATCAACAAATATAGACTTTATTATATAATTATATCACCTATTCCTAATTTCCTTCCACTTGACCTTCATTTTCTTCTCCCTTACAACGTCCATAAGCCTTACTAAAACAAAGAAAACTTAAAAAATTGGCTAGCATCAATCCAAAAAGAAGCCAATAATAGTAATCATAATGTCCCTTATTTATGTTACTAGAAACCCAACTTTCATTTCCCTCTCCCTTAGTAACATTATCAACAACACTCAAAATCAAACTAGCCAAAACATTTCCAATTGACATGCCTAATCCAGAAAGTGTTGATGCTACACTAGACATGGATTGAGGCAATTCACATATATAAAACTCATTTTGTCCAACACCATTAAAAGCTTCAGCAAAACCATCAAGAATTTGTCTAGGCAATAGCCACATAACTGACATGTTCACAACACCTTGTGGAAAATCTTGAAATCCTTCATCAATTGCTAATTTTCTTCTTTTACCTTCTACAATTGCTAATGAAGCTGTTGATAGACATATTGCTAGTAGTCCAATTCCCATTTTTTGTTTTACTCTTAATCGAGTCGGTGAACGTCTTAGTTTTGATGCTGAAGGGATTATAACACAATCATAGAGGATAAGCCATAGTACTGTAAAGAGAACCATGAATGTTGCCACTGAAGCTGCGGGAATTTCGAAGTTCGAAGTTATGTGGCGGTTCATGGAGGATGCTTCTAGTACATAAAATGTTCCTTGACTCGTATTTATAGACATTATCATTCCTGTTATCCAAATTGGGATGATTTTGATCATTGCTTTGAATGCTTCTACTTGATCTATTGTGCAAAGGCTCCATTGGTTTTGAAGTTCTCCATCTTGATTGAGTTCTTGTTTTGGATTTTTTATAAGGCATGCTTTGTTTAGAAACCTTTCAATCAAATCACATGTGAAAGCCGGTTAGTGATCTCAAAACACTCCAAAAATAGGATCAGATAATGAGTTGATTTATGTACTTTTTACTCGACAAAAATACAACAATGTACACTTGAATGGTTCATAAATTTGATACCTGAATTTATCACTTGGCATAAGCATTGCAGAATCCTTGTCACAAAAGTACATGCCATCATTTAAGACATTTGGTGATGGTAATTTGAGGTTTCTGTTTTTGTAAGACGCGATGACAACTCGAGCAAACTCGCTGATCACATTGCCTTTTGGTTCCACCTTAACATAGAGTGAAGAAGCTAAAAAGAAAGAAACCATAGATATGAACATGAAGACAACAGGTACACCAAATCCAACAATCCAACCAAAATTTTCTTGAATGTATGCCAAAATGGTCATTCCAATTAGGACTGCAGCTGCTGTTAAAGCAAAGCTCCAATTAAAGTAGCCGTCTACGACCCCTGCATCTTTTTCCTTGTTTAGTTGATCAATGCCAAAGGCTAAAGAGGAAGCTCTTACACCACCAACTCCAATGGAGATTAAGCATAGAGAAGAGTATAAGAAAGCAAGTTGTGATGTTGTGGGAGAATTGCAGCTCATAGTGATAGGATCACAAGGACTTAGGTTTGGAATCATAGTCGTTAGCCAAAAAAGTAGCATTCCCTATAGTGTGACACATAATAATATAAGTAACCAAGAAGTATTGGTCCAAAATAAATATACAACATGAAAATGTTATTATAGCGGATTTGGATTGCACTCATAGTAACACGTTTATTGATCTCGGTCATTCGATTTCAAATCAACGGTGGTGAAGATTATTTAAAGCTAATATGGTGGAAGTGCAATCTAAGCGAATGACTGATATCATATCAACGATTGAGAAGTAACTGCATATTTTTCTATTCTAAAGGTAGGGAATCCATATCCATAAATTAATGAATAAATAAAGAAAGAATACTAGAAAAAATTAAGGAGCAAAAATGAAAAACAAAATAGATTTCTAAGATAAATCTAAGAATTTAGGGATCAACTCAACTCAGCAAAACCGTTGATTTGTAAGGCAAGGATTATCCACCAGTTACGCACACATTGTCAAACGCTATCTAATTCTTAACAATAAATACGAACTTACGAGTAAATTGAGAAACAAGCCAAATGCGATGGTAGAGTAGCGACCAAAGTAAGAATCAGCAAGAAAAGCACCAAGAATTGGTGTGAAATTAGTAGCTGCTGACCAGAGGAGGATTACATTGGTAGCTGCAGCAGCTTCCATCCCATAATGTCTGTTTAAATACAGAATCATGTTTGGCAATATTCCAAAACTTGCCATTTTCTCAAATGCCTGGTTCGCTGCCAAAAAAAACAAGGAAATAAATCACCATATAATATAATAATAACCCAACATCAAAGTGAGCGAACTCTACGCACTTTTTATAAAAGGTTGCAAAGGGCCCACGAAATCATTTACTCGCAAGTTGGACAAAACACCATACAAAAGTGTTGTTACACCAAAAGCTCCCACAAGGCTTATGGCTACACTTAGCCATCAAGGCAATACAACAATTCATCCAAAGACACCATGATATCTTGGTTTGATCTATTAAACAGAAGGCAAAAAGCTCTTAGTGCCTAACACTATGACACGGGATGTAGTCATTTACATCAAAAAAACAAAATATGAATCTTCAATGCCTATTCCACAATCTATAAATCATCATCCTTATATAATGGACCAACACCAAAAGTTTTCCAAAGAGCTGACTTAAGATATAAGGTCACACCAAGTGCACCATAATAGGATCATAGCAAGATTTGGACACCTAATTTTTAATCTGGTTATCTGGTTATGCTCCCCATCTACTTTATCTACAAATCAACGGTTTTGCTGAGTTGAGTTGATCCCTAAATTCTTAGATTTATAAGATAATAGATTTTGTTAGTGAGCTTAAAGCAATATTCTATTCATCTGGTTATGCTCCCCATCTAGTTTCTTCATTTTGTTATAAGATAATAGATAATTTATTTTTTATTTCCACTAAAAATTATATGTCAGTCCTCACAAAAAAATTTGCAATAATTTTATTTGTGAAAAACCAAGTACATAATGATATAAAGATAAATTTTTTAATGATTGTTTAATCATATACACAAAATCATTTGCTAGTGTAAAAAATGAAATAACGTACAAAAAATTTAAAATTTGTAGATATGTAGAGAAATATCTTACAACATTCATAGATGTTTTTTAATATAAAATGACATAGTTTTTTAACTATCTCTAACATTTTACTTTGGTCATTATTGTCATCATTTTATCATGTATATTGATATGTCTTTATATAAACATCTATAGTAAATAATTTTGCCCCCACAAATCGAATTTTATAGATCTATCACTGCACTCCGTTAAAGTTTTTCATCCGCTTATACCGTTCTTGACGACGTTCAACGGAATATGCCACTTGACCAAACAAGCATGTGAGTCTTGAAAAATACATATTTATTTTTCCTTGTGGAAGAGAGGTCAACTTCAAATATGAAAGAACTGATAATGTATCATGGATCAATTATGAAAGTGATTCAAAATAGAATTTGCATGTATGTATATATAATATATGATATGATGAAGCATTAAATTGTAGCAAATGAATTGTGTTACTTACTTATGATGAAAGGTAAGGTTCTGAAACCACCCTTTGTGTTTGTAACACTAATTAGAGGCTCTTTCAACGTACTTTCCATTTCTGAACAAAGTAAAGAAATTGACACGAAGATTAGTTAGAAAGTACATACATTGTACACATAGGTTGCCGACAAAAACATAAGTAGTGTGCGTAGTTTGTTTATTGTCACGCAACACCCTATTTTAAGAGTTACTTGACACAAAACCATATATGTGTCCTGTATTTATACTGTATGTCGTACTTTTTTTATTTAGTTGAAAATGAAATCTTATATCTTTTTTTTTTATATAAGTAAAAAAATCTTATTATATAATGAAAATCTTATTTGTCCTTACCTCTCTATTTGACACATCATCGTTAATATAGATATATTTGAAAATGTGATGACATTTTGTGGTTTTTCAACTTTATTGACTACTTTTATTTTTTAACAACTTTAGTGACTATTTGTCAAAAAAAACTTTATTAACTATAATAATCATGTAAGTTTCATTATCATTTTAGATATTGCTTTAAACTCACATTTTGTTCTTTAATTATGGGATACTATGTTGGTACAACTACATGTCAAAAAGATATTATATCTTATCTTACATTATATCTTATATAAATAAGAAAACCTTATACTATATAAATCTTGTCTTTTAACAACGTTATTGACTATAATAATTATATATATTTCATTACCCTTTGGTTATTGTTTTAAACTCCCATTTTGTTCATTGTTATCACGCTTGTACCACTACTTCATGTCACAAATCTTATATAAAATAAGAAAATCCTATACAATGGAAATCTTATATTTGTCCTTGCCTCCCCATTTGACACATCATCATTAATAGAGATATATTTGAAAATAAAATGTATAAGTAAGGAAATCATATACAATGGAAATTTTATTTTTGTCCTTGCCTCCCCATTTGACACATCGCTATTAATGGGGTATATTTGAAAATAAAATGACATTTTTCAATTTTTTACAACTTTAAATACTAGATTTCATCATTTTGACAACTTTATTGACTATAATAATCATATATGTTTCATTACCCTTTGAATATTTGCTTTTTAAGCTCACACTTTGCTCTCTAACTATGGAATATCATGTTTGTACTACTAGATGTTAAATAAATCTTATATCTTATATAATATATAAATAAGAAAAACTTATACAACGAAAATCTTATATTTGTCCTTGTCTCCCCGTTTGACATATCACTGTTAATGGGGTCTATTTGGAAATACAATGACGTTTTTCAGCTTTTTACAACTTTATTGCCCAATTTTTAGCTTTTTAACAACTTTATTGACTATAATAATCTTATATGTGTTCATTTTTCTTTTGGATATTGCTTAAAACCAGGGGTGGACCTGAATTCGGTGTGGCAAGTGCCACACCAACCCAGACCCAATTTTTTTTTATAAATTTTTTCGGTAAATGTTATATTATATAAATAAATCAATCTTTGTAATTAAATTATAGGTGTATCATGTATGGTGTAGTCTAGTGGTACAACTGCGTGTCATTTAGATAATGAATGTTCGATTACTGTTATGCCCATTTTACCTTTTCACGCGCCATTTAGATAATGAACTTGGGTTCGATCCTTGTTATGCTCATTTTATCTTTTCAACTATATTATTTTAACTAAAAATACCATAAAAAAAAAAAATACAGGTGTTGAACCAAAGTTACTGACATAAAATCTAATAGTATGTACCATTGTACCTACAATTTTTTATAAATAATTATTTTTAAAAATAATACACACACACTAAAGAAATTGCCCCCTCAAAAAATTACTCTTACTCCTCCATTGCTGGAGACAAAGCTAATAGTAGTGAGAGTAACACATTCACTGACTTTGAAAAATAGAAAGCAGAACATTCCCGCAGACCTGCAAAAAATTGTGCCTCACTGAATATTGTGAGGACATGTCCGCCCCTGCTTTAAACTTACATTTTGTTTTCTAACTATAGGTGTTGGAACAAAATATGTTTAAAACATGCCTCTTAAGTTTTAAAGATAACAAGGTATTAAAAGTTCAATGGAATATGCTAATATTTGTTCAAGTTCGTAGGACCATAGACTAAAATTTATATGTCATAAAAGAAAGTGTTAGTTCAGGAAGAACAAATTAGAGCAAAGGAATTTTCAAGGGAAGCTTAGTTGCAAGTCAGAATCTGAAGAAGTAAGAGTCTGAATTCTATCCAAAAGATGACTGTCAGAGTCTGAAGTTCACCCAAAGTCTAAAGTTCATCAGAAGCTGAGGTGAAGAACCTGAAGTTAGTTATTATGGATATTTGAAGACACAAAGATGCAGAAAGGATTACAAGACTGAAGCAACGGATTTTCTGAAGAATTAGAAGGCATTGGAGGATAATAGTACAATAATGCAACCACTACCTCCTCTACTCCAACATTTGCTCACATCGTACATGCTACAGTTGTGTCTACACTAGATTGGAACGGTTAATTCCCTATCAAGGAATGATTTTCAAATTATTCCCTCCTAGGACATTAATCATATCAAGCAACAAATCAATGTTGATTGATCAAACTTCTTCGACGACTCTTTGATGTGATGGCACCTCTATAACGTCTCTTTCATACCTTTATATAAAGGACTAAAAACTTGAAGATTAGTAGAGACTCTACAATATTTTAACTTTTGTCAAAACTCTATCAAAATCTTTGGGCATCAAACACTTAGAATTTCTTATAAACTTTCATATCTTAAAAATTCTTAAGTTTAGAGTCTGAACTGTTTTGTATTGTGAACACAATTGATTGTATATCAAGTGTTCAGCCAAACTTATTATTTGTAAACTATTTGTTAGGAAGTCTCTTGATTTGAACATAGGAAGTATCTTGTGTGATTATAGTGAAAATATTCTTGGAAGTGCAAGGGGGATTAGACTACTTTCGGATTGTGGAATGAACCAGGATCTCTCTCTCATAAACATTTACAATAGAAATTTTATCTTTGTCCTTGCCTCTCCATTTAATATGTCACCATTAATGATGATATATTTCGAAATACAATGACACTTTAGATTTTTACAACTTTTTGCTTGCCTTCTGATTTGACACATCACCATTAATGGGGATATATTTAGAAATACATGATTCAACTAATTGTTTTTTACGTTAGAACTCACACAAGCATTGTGCCTATAGATTTTACAATGCATCATCCTTCATAAAAAAATATAAGTTGGATCATGTTCAAATGAAATGATAAAGTAAATGGAAATCAAGAAGAAAAAAAATGTTTTTGAGTATTACCACCACTTTTGAGGCAAACACCTTATTTGAGTGGGGTCTCAATGACATAATAGAATAGTTTTAGTGCAAACAAAACAAATGTTCCAAAATCAGCTTACAATAACAAACTTGAGCCTAGAAATTATATGTTCTGCGCTACAATCACCTTTCTTTCCATTGGGATTATTTATTGCCAAAAAAGAAAAGAAAAAATCATGATCACATAAAAACAAATATGTCAGTCCTTTCCACTTATTCTCCTATCAAGACTGGTAAAAAAGAAAGAGAAAAAATCATGATCACATGGAAAACTTGTCGATACATGTTATCAGATGAATGACGATATAGTTGAAATAATGTGGTTTCAATTCAAAAAAATATTTTGTGTATGCACGCGTGCGTGCGTGCGTGACTTATAAATGTTAGTGTTGTATCTTGGTTTCCTTGCATTGCAAGGAAAAGCTAACTTTGTTAAAATGTCAATAGCAGCAAGTGTATCTTCTTCAGTGGTATAAATTGTTTGATCAATCACACTTTTTAACAAGTATTTATCCAAGCGCATTTTTTGAAATCAGACTACAATATGATGCCTCTCCTCAACCTGGCTGTCATCCACTACTTTCCATCTAGTTATCAGTTTCATCTACGTGACGCCGTAGCTATACACATCACCTGGAGGTGACACACGACCTTCAGCTACAATGAACATACACTAACAATAAAACTCAAAATTCAAAATTGTTGGATATTTTGGATCTCATTGAATCAATCACCGTGATGTTATATTTTCTTGGCTATTTAATAGTTTGTTAGGGGATGGAACTAGAACATGCTCTGTTGTAGAAAAACTCTCACTCTTTCATGACAATATTAAAAAGGACATGAAAGTGATATTATGGTTTCCTCTTTGTTTAAATGCTTACCGTTCTTAACACCTCCTGTCAATTGAATGAAAAATACAAATATTGACCTAAAATTATGGTTACTAAAACAACTTTCTCCCCGTGCAATTTCAAAAACTAGTATACTAAATGCAAACATCATTTTATAAAAAGTAAAAAAGAAAAAAAAAAAAGAAAAAAAAGTGAAAATAGATGTATTAAGAAACTTCACTATAAAAGATACATGCGCATTCTGGCGTGAAATACCCAAAAGTTCCTCCTGTGATTCTTGTTCGGATGTAGGATTTCATGTGTGGAACAAAACAACATAGGCCAAAATCTATGATATTTTCCTTCATATCATCTCCGAGAAGATTGTTGGAAGGATTCAAGTCTTTGTGGACAAGAGTACTCTTATTAAACTACCATGAAGGTACTCCAAACGTTTTGCCACATCCAAGGCAGTGATCAACCTCTGGTACCATGTGAGTGGTTGGAGCCTTTGACCATCCAATCAAAAAGATGCTTACTTAGATTCCCATTACGCATGTAACCATACACGAGAATCCTCTCTTCCCCCTTCTAAGAAGCAACCAACAAGAGACACTAGATTATGGTGACAGACTATTTTTAAAGCCTCAAATTCCAAGTCAAATTATGATCCAGTTGCTCCTCACTACACTTTTTTTAACACGAATGGGCCAGGACCAACTTGAAGATTGCATTTATAAATAATTGTTGAACCTCTTTGTCCCAAAAAAATTTCGGGACTAAAATTGTCAGCGTAATACCTGAGCGCCTTTAACTTAAAGATCGCTTGTTGATATAAGACATAACCATCTAGAGATGGTACAACACTCGAACTTGCTTCACCAATGTGATGTGCAAGTCGTACAACACTTGAACTTGCTTCATCAATGTGATGTACAGGTGGTACATGTTGGTTTTTTATTTCTGGATTGTTGTATTAAGAAAACAGATTTATATAAAAATAAATAAATTTTTCTTTATTAAACACACAAAAATTATATATATATTTCCAACGAATTTATTGCCATTATTTTAATGTTGTATTTAATTAATATGATCATATATTCATAAATAGTTAGAAATTTTAACATTCGTAGATATAATTGCATATCATAATATTTTTGTTTGCAGCTGAAGTAACAAGTAAAATCTAAAATGCACGTACATACTCTGAGGTTTTTTTTTGATAAGGCCAAGAGGGAGGTTAGGCATCGGGGGGAGACTGAAGCATCCCAACTAGGTTGGCACCCAACAGAGACCCCCGTCCTTTACCGCCATCCCAATACATAATATTATTATAAAAGGAGAAAAATATGTACAAGAGGGGGGACTAGGCCGAAACCCTCAACAGAAGAAAAAAGAGCGCACAATAAAAGCAATAACTAGAAATGTCAAGGGAAACGGTAGTTAGGCAAACCATTTCTGTCCCTAGCAAAATCAGTCGACAAAGACAACGGCAATGAGGAGTACCAGACAGTGTCCGTCAAAGCATGACCTAAGGAAGCAAGCTTGTCAGCACAGCAGTTTCCTTCCCGGAAAATATGGGAACAAATTACCATCAAACCATGTTGAAAACAATTATGCCATCTGTTTCGAAGACGAACCGAAATAAGAGAGTGGTTTTTAAAGGCATCAACAGCACTAGAAGAGTCACATTCCAACCAGAGACGATCCCAGGAGTTAGAGGCCGCGGATTCCATAGCTATAATCAAACCCATCAGCTCCGCTTCGAAAACAGACACACGACCAATGTTACTAGCAAAACAGCCCAGAAAAGTTCCACGAAAATAATGAAAAATACCACCACAAGAAGCATTAAAATTGACAACTGAGCCATCCGTGTTTGCCTTAACCCAATTGATAGTCGGAGGCTTCCAAACAACCGGAATAATATCTTTAACGGGTCTGTGAATAGGGGGGATCAAGAAATTGTCAAGGACAGCAACATCATCATGTAAACAATTACCGTTAGAATGCGTTCCGAACAAAGCAACAAATGAGGTGATTTTGGCCATGGTAGCATGCAAAGAACAAGGGACCGAGTAGAAGCGTAGAGCATTGCGAGCCAACCAAATGCAATATTAACTGGACGTGTTAGACTAACAATACCAGCCTTAACTAATTATATTAAAATTCATGTTCCTCGATATTTAAGTGCCGATGAAGTTTTTTTTTAAATTGCAACGACAGTTAATTGCCGATGAAAAATAACCACATCGATAGTTAACTACTGTCGGTTACACTTTGTGGCAGTTAACTGCCGATGAATGCATTTGAGTAATTTATAGGTGTTTTTCAGCCAAACGTGATGTGTCAACGTCAATTTTCAAAACCTAGTTATATAAGCCAAAGACTATCATTGAATAAAGTATGAAAGATTTGAATGCAGTTTTTTTATGTTTTTCTACTTGTAGGTAACTCTAGATCTAGTGATAACCTAGTGACATCTATCATTGGTGCTTTATTCCGTTCCATTCCATTATGTTTTGTTCCACTCTGCTCCGTTAGTTATAAGTTATCCAAACAGAGTCTAACTATTAATAAGTGAGGAGTTTAGCGTTCGAACCCCGTCCCAATATATATTAAGTTGGAACCAGAAGAAAGAAAGAAAAATAATCTAAAAACTAATTTCTTAGATTAGCTTTTAAAAATAAAAATAAAAACAATGGTCGTATGTCAATTGTCCTCTTTTTTTAATTTCTTTTATTTTAACTTTTTTTTAAAGAACTTCTTTTATTTTCACTTGAATCTCAAAGCATTGTTGAGACCGTTTGTGTAAATTCTCGGATTTTGGAATATAATAATAGAAACAATAGAATTAAAAAATATTGAACTGTCAACAAGATTAAGCTATTTTTTAGACCAAATTTGTGTAAACTGAATCTCCTCTGCATGCAATTCCTGAGACTAATATATATCTTGAGTTAGGTAGAACTGTAATGAGTGAAAAAACTCTTCCCCAAGAAAAATAATATTGGTGCATTTCAAGGGTCATTCTTCTTAGAAATCGAGGTTGAGTCTAACACAACCCCACCAAACCGGCTTGTGAGGTGTGGATTGCCCGTATTTATAAACACATTATCAGACCATCTCATATTTGATGTGAGACTCTTAACACACCCCTTATGAATGATGCTTATTATAATTGTTAAGAGTCTCACTTTGGATTTGAGATGACCTCACAATGTATTTTTAAGAGTTTTCCAACTCTTTCAAGATTACATTGGGAAGTTGTGGTTATACATGGACATTGACTTGTAAGTCTTTTCCTAGCTCATTGACTTATGACTTTTCTATAACTCATTGGATGGTTTTTTTTTTCCTAGTTAATTGGTTTGATTTTTCATCTCACAATTTCTTCCACTTCATATTGTTACTTTAATTTTTATGATTTATAATTTATTTTTAAGAGTGCAGTCTGATTTTAATTTTTGAAAAAAATAGTAAAACTTAATTTGATCCTTGAAAAATTAAGCAATTTAGTATCAGAGAAAAATAAATTGTATCATGACTATTCCGAGTCTTTCGACATTATGTTGCGATTTTTGTGAAAAGCTAAATAGGAACACAGTGGATGGAAAAAACTCTCTCATAAAATTTAATGTTGAGGCATTGCGAGAGGTCATTCTAATATGCACTATCCGTGTTTTCTAATCCATTACGTTATAATTATTTTTATGAATCTTTCAACATTGTTGTACATGTAGATTGACTTCAAAGTCATTGTTATCATATTATAGGAGCATTGATTGGTTTGTTATTATTACATTGGCTAAAAAGCTGTGATTGTACGTGTAGATTGACTTCAAAGTCATTGTTATCATATTATAGAAGCATTGATTGGTTTGTTATTATTCCCAGCTGATTGGTTTGATTTTTCATCCCACAAATTTTTCCACATCATATCTTTACTTTATACGGCTTAAAATTTATTTTTGAGTTTTTTCCATAGCTCATTGATTGGTTTAATTTTTCCCTAGCTGATTGGTTTGATTTTTCATCTCACAATTTCTTCCACTTCGTATTGTTACTTTAATTTTTGTGTTTTATAATTTAGTTTTATT
>Ga0228711_1006227_pt1 | contig 17831 bp, 13 predicted proteins | sample MedpolnodulmetaG_2_FD_177996 | JGI IMG/M metagenome (GOLD analysis project Ga0228711, IMG submission 177996) | Root nodule microbial communities from Medicago polymorpha collected in Santa Monica, California, United States - brown nodules | ecosystem: Host-associated > Plants > Roots > Nodule...
AATTTTTCTTTGAAAAAGATAATTTTTTGAAAAAACATAATTAAATATGATAAAAGTTTGTTTTTTTTGCTTATAATTTGAAACAAAGAAAATGGTCTTTTTTTTTTTATAATTTGGGACGGAAAGAGTACTATTCAGAGCATAATTATCGGTGCAAAAGCACCGTGGTATAACTGAGCCAAATGAAAATATGTCGGAAAGCAACTGATATTTGGCATGCAAGCAAGTAGCAAAGCTTAACAAAGTAGTAATGCATTACCACCCACTTTTAATTGACAAAATATTACTTTTGATTATTTTTAACAATTGATGGTGAGATTATTAATCAGTATATTGATATCGTAAGATAAGTGAGACTCATTTTAAAGTTTTAGAAGAGTGGTATGGATATTTAGAAAATGTAGTTGAATGGTTTAAATAATTGAAAAATATAAAGTAATATAATATATTATGTGGATCCCATTTATACCATCTATTTGGGTGGCATGGATGTGGTTGCTCTCACATGCAAGAAAAAAAATAGCCCTGCTGCTGCTGCACCCTGTTTCTTCTTTCTCAACACGCTAGCACTGTGTTGTTGATTGCACAGAAACTGCAAATGTAAAAGAGACCTAAAGAAATAACTTCTGAACTTAGCTGAATGTGTATTGTTACTTTTCTTACAAGTAAACTAAATGCTTAATAAAATCTGAAAAAATTTAATATGTGGATCTACCACTCCCTTCCTTGCATTTATGATTGTCTTGAACTCTTTAATATTTTCTTTTGCAAAATGTTTAACCCTAGCAATACTGCTCATGCTACTCTCCCTCTATAAATACCACCTTATTTACCTTTGAATCATTTTCATCCCACAAAAAAAAGCAAAGCAGCAGTGCTTGCCTCTGCTAGTTAGGGTTTTCACTTTTCATACGTTTCTTTTATTCTTTTTTAGTTTCTCTTTGATCCATTGCATATTTTTAATCAAGTAAATCACAGTTGAGAGAGATCTTTGTGTCTTCTCTGTTCTTCTCAGCTGTGTTTTCTTGGTTAAACAAATTCACTGGTTCATCATTTTTTGGCTTTTTTTACAGTGGCTATGGCTTTGATGATAAATGTGTATCCCAGCTCATCATGAGACTTTTTTGTAAGGTCAGGGACTTTAAGTTTTCCACACATATATCTGAGCTTTTCTTCACACACTATTTTATTTTTACTTTGATTTGTAAGACAATCTCCAAAACATCATTGAAAACATGAACATTTGGGATTCTTCCTTAAAAAAGATACTCCCTCCGTTCCTTTTTAAGTGTCTCTTTTGGAGAAATTTTTTGTTCCTATTTAACTGTCACTTTCAAAGTTCAATGCATCATTAAATGTTGTTTTACCAATATTATCCTTTGTTATTTATTGCAGAGAAAGAAATATATGAAATGAGATGTTAAATTAATAAGGTTATTATAGTAAAAGTATAACTTATTGCATTAAAAGTAGAAACAATTATTGATTGTCTTGGTTTGTGTAAAATGTCAAAAAGCGACAATTAAAAAGGAACGGAGGTAGTATATGATAGGAACCAAATGTGGAAAAAAATGTAAATATGTAAATAAATTGATAGAAGGTGAGAAAGAGAAAGAAAGCAAAATATTCACTAGATAGATGCATTTCAATTTTCACCAGTCTACCACACAATACAAAATGAATCTTTATCTTTATGTACAAAATCTCTAAGTTTACAAAAATATTCTTCCCCTAGTGGAGAAAAAACCATCAATCATGTTTCTTCCTTTTTGTTTTTTCTCATAAAATGAGCTCTAGTTAGGAAAATAAGCAGGCCACTCCAAGCAGCTGAGAAGGAAACTCATAGTCTATACAGGTTGGTGAACATGCATATTCTCATGAACACTCATGACAACATTGCGCAATTCGGGGAAGACTGATATAAGGAGAAGTTCAAGGATTGCATAAGCAAGTTGCTTCACACATATAGAAGACTGCAATCACATAAAATAGTTATTAGTGTTGTTCATTTACAAATCTGTAGCTTTAGTCCATACGGAATTAAAATGTGTTTTTAGTTCTTCAGGGATTAAAAAAAACACAGTTTTTGTTAGATATCGGAACTAAAAATGAAAAAAATAAAAAACTATAGTGGAACTGCGTCGATTTTATAGGAATTGAAGTGTATTTAACTCAAATCAATGAAAAAGAAATTTAACCTGGCTAAAGAAATAAATATCACTGGCACAACGTCTGTACTGCTTCTGCCCGACTAAACTAACTAAGGCTGCTGGAGCTCCATCTGACAAAAACGGAGAAAACATTATATGCCAAATCCTTGAACTTCGAATGCTATTCACCTCAACTTTCACAAGGTTATAAAGACCACACAAATAACATGAAAATACCATAACATTCTTTTAGTGAATGCCATTAAGTTCACAAGAAGCTATCCTAAACAAAATTGCAATGCAAGATTTTTGGGAAAAGTATGTCCGATGTGTCTATCACCCTACAGATCTGGATAACTTGCTCAAGAATTACACTTGCTCAAGAATTACACTTGCTCACTTCTCTTGGATTTGGGTGCTTCTATTCTTCGCTAGACCATTTTTTTTTTATCAATGTCTTCACTAGACCATACAGTGGATAACCAATATTAAATGCCTCATACATTCAAGCCTTTTAAAGAGTCTTTGAATAACACATTCTCCACTTTTAGGATGAATGCGAATTTCCTATGAGTAGTTATTTGTCATAGAATGCAACCAAGAACACTCCTTTTTTAATTTTTAAAATTTACATTGAAATCCATAAGAATTTATGACCCCGAAACTTAATAGAGAAAGAGACTAACTGAAAAACCATAGTATACGGAAGGTATCGAACTTTAACGAAGAAAACTGAAAAAAGAAAGGAATATCAACATTTTGATTAAATAGTTCCTTGATGCACCAATACTATAGAAGGGTAATGTATATATACATCCTTACTATGACCAACTACTCCTTCAAGTTTTTGCAATCATGAACTCTATGGTCTAGTCACTTATGTTCATGGATCAAAGCACTCGATAAAGTTACCCTCGTGTCATTTCCACACTACATAAAGATGTTAGGTACTGTTAAATTTGCACAACAGGCATTGAAGTTTATAGGATAATAGGGATTCATTATTTTTTATCACTAATAATTATGTTGTGTAATTGCGAAAACACATGGGAGGTTTACAAGAAGTAAAAACCTAGACGTGTCTGGCAAAATGGGTCAAAGATAAACGTGATGAAAGCATTCATCTTAGAAGTTAGATCACGATTAGAATGCTGAAAGTCACACATTAAATAATGATATGACCCCAACAATGGTTATTAATGGGGTAAAATCCTCACCACAAGAGCTAGCTCATGGGGTTGATTTAGACAAATAATTCTTGAAAGAGATGGGCGAGCAGAGGGATCCTGAAATAGAAAACGAAGATGAGCTCTAATCAATGGGCTGAAATGAGAGAGCACGCAAATGGGTTGACACCACGTCTTGATGCAAAGTCTTAAGGCAGTGCTAACTAGGGCTTCCTTATATTGTCTTCACTTAACCTATCGTCAACCAATGTGAGACTTTCACAACTTCATACTTGCATATTTACAACAATCACCCCCTTAAGTGTGGAACTCTACATTGATATACCCCCCTTCAAGTGGAAGTCTTGTTGAATTTACGGGTGGAGCACACTCGAACATAACCCCACGACCCACTAACTCACATCCCACCATGATCATCGCCTCTAATACCCTTTGTAAGAGATGGGTGACAAGAGACACCACCAAAGAGTTGGCAACAAGAGGGAGCCAGAAAGAGTAGATGGGGAGGAGCTCTATTAATCAATGGGATGAAGTGAGAGACCACAAAAATAGACTGACACCAACTCTTTACCCAAAACCTAAGATGATACATAAGCCCCTTCCATCACCAACTCTATTAATCATTTTTGTTATTCCACCTGCATTTGTCCACATTAATCCATGCTTTATAAACTAAAGTAAAGAGGGTGTGTTGAGAGTCTCACATCAACTGAAGATATGACCCATGTAGTCCTCACAAAATAGTCATCATCTAACAAGCCGATTTTGTGGAGTTGATTTCAACCCTAGGCCTGAACTCTAAGATGGTATTTGAGCCTATCCTAGAATCCTTGGGACATCTGCAGATGTTGAGCAAGTGCAAATTACATGCCCAGAAGTCCAATTCTAGGCATGAGTGGGAGTGTTGAATCCCGCATTGGATAATTATAAGTGGGGAACCACATTCAGTGCATGAACTAGCTTATGAGGTTGGGCCAAGCCTAAGTCCAAATTCTAAGATTGCAAACAGAAATCTTAAATTCCAAAAGTGAAGAATATCCAATACTGTACAAACATAGAACTAACCAAAGAGTAGTTTCTTCACATCACTTGCTCTACGAGCAGCTTCTAGTTGTTCCTCAAAACACCATAACTGTGATTTGTGGCTGTTTCTTTCGCCAGATTCACTTATGGTTTGTAAAGGCTTTTGATCCGTTACACCACCACCAATAAACACCTGAGGGGTCTGAATTCTTAAGAAAAAAGTGCCACCTGGCCAGAGGATCTGCAAGCATAAGTAGACAACATGAAGCATTAGGATAAGGCATTGACACTTATTTTATAATTTTTGTTAGTGGTAAAGATGTAAATTTTTAACTCATGCGAATACATTTTGGGCGGGAATTTACCCCCATCAACTGCAAATTGTGACTTGTCATGACCAAACACCAAAACGCAAACTGGTCTTTTTTGGATGCAATGAGAAACACAAAAGATAGATAGGACAGGTAAATTAATTTTTAATGCGGGCAAAATATTTTGAAAACCTAAAACAAGCCAGAGTCCCAACAATCAAGCATTTATGAGCTCAATCCATATGATGAAAAAAATACCAAGCAGTTGCAAGCCAAATAATCAGGTAGTTATTTCATGTGAAACAAATAACGGCAATCTGATTAGAAGTGAACTAATGATTCGTAAAATATATTAAAGGAAAGATAATGACAAGTTACCAAATCAAAGAAGTTTAAAGCAACAGAAGTCAATAACATTTGGCAACATATAAAATTTGAGAGTACTACAGTACAAATATGATTCCTAGATTAATTTCATTAAGAATAGTGTGTCAAAATGGTAGACAACGACAACCAGTTAAACATAGTGTGTCATATTCTTAATTTGCATTAAAAAAATCATTATGAGTTTGCAAACAATGTTCCAGTGAAATTTTGGCTTAAACCTTACATCTTGGACCCACCGAATTCCTTGCGCGATGGTTTCCTCTCTCCGGAGCCGATGAATCTCACTCAGGAGTATATCATCAATAGCGTCTTCCATCACCAACTGTAGTATCTGTTTTGATATCCAAAAGACCTGTCTTCTGCATGAACAAAAATGAACTAGCATTAGCAACTTCTACATCTCATAAATTAAAAAAATAAAATGGCATCATAACACTTGATAGTTTGCTCAAGCAAATCCATTTATTCCAAAAGTACCAAATTTCAAGAAAGTTACAAAAGATTGAAATTTGATTACTTATTGTTAAATTTTTAATTAATATTGAGAGGGGGTAAGGAATGAACGGAAAATCAATTCACCATTACGTTTTCAGTTTTCATAATTTGTATAATGTCAAGAATGGAGCACCTGAAATCTTAAATTTGTATAATGTCAAGAATGGAGCACCATTAGGTGAAAGTGAAGAAATCAGTTGTCTCTAAGAAGCATATGTAAATTGGCATAAGATTAGAAAAAATACATTAAACAACACTAAGCATATGTAAATTGGCATATGATTAACATTTCTAGAAAATATAAAGACATTATTTAATAGCTTTTACTGAATTGGAAATAGAGAAGCAAAATTAGAAAGAATAATATACCTTAGCCAGCCTCTTTTATTAAGCTGAAAGACGTTGTCAACCAAATTCAGAATAGGGACAGTCACATTAGGTGGGGTCCACTGCAAAATGGTTAAAAATATTAATATTACTGAATTGCTTTTGAAAGTAAAAAGAAAGTTAAATTGATCCTCAAGTCCTTAACCCTTTTTGTAAATTACTACACAGACCTCAGGCGGCACTCCAATTGGATCATCCGGATTTTCGTGACTCAGACTTCCATTTGTAGCTGGAACATCCTTGCCAACCTTTGCTTCGATTACAACATCATGTTTCCTATCAAGATCCAAGTTACTAGACTCATTACCATGGTTTAATACCCCTTGTGAATAATCCTTTGAGCTCAATTCATTATCATTAAGGCACAAACTATCTTCTACTTCTCTAGCTATACTCTCATGGCTATAATTGCCTTCTTTTTCACCTTCCTCATTATCAGAGCTCAACGCACTCTCTGCAGCATTTTTACTCGGATTACTTCTATTCATTTCATCCATGTTCCAAGTGAAAGATTTTGAAGAACCTTCAACAGTAGGGGATGATGATGCAGTGACAACTTTTCGCTTTAAATCATCTGAAACACCTTTGAACTGCCGTACAATATCATCCACGGCATCATCAACATTGACTGCCAGTATAAAAAAATTGAGTATTATGATAGGAACTGAATTTACAAATAAGAAACAATAGAGTGTAGCTACTAGCTTTTACATTTGGATACGATGTTAGAATATTAGAAAATACCTTATACTATCTTTATATCATATTGCAGTATCTTAGTTTATCTCGTAAGATTAATTTATACTTTTAGAGTATCTGAGATTATCTCTTAGAATTAGTTTTTCATATTATCTAGATATTATTATGATTTGTTTTCCGGTTTCCCTATTTATTTAGAATTAATTTAGATTAATTGCAAATAAATAATTCCTTGGAAGAATTTTCTATAAAAACAACTTTGCTTCCAATCTGAAACCACCAGATATTAAAGACAAAGGATCCTATATTCAGTATCAACTGAAAGGTTCTTTCAGTTTCTAAAAGCTAATACATTATACCAGCTGCCTATCCTGCCCAATCATTTCAACCCACACAACAATGAAAAGCACACTAACATTGTTAGGACCTAGTATGAGAGGGTGTTTTTAGTAATTAGTAGGTAGTTAATTAGGTTTAAGTAGATTATTAGTAAGTGGTCCGTTAGGATTAAATAATAAGAGGCCCATTAGAGTTAAATACTAGATACTAGAATGTTCTCTTTATTTGTATATAAAGGGGACTTCTTAGGAGTTCTAGAGTAGGACGAAATAAATTTTCTGTTTAGGGCCAGAGTAGGATTCCTGTCTGAGTTATGTCGGAGCTTTGCTCTGGGAGTAGTTAGAGAAACTCTCTCTTCTACTATTTTACTATTTTCATTCGTATCAATAAAACACCCTATTTTCCTTAATTATCATCTGTTTCAACTTCTTCCTTGGTTGTGTTACTGTTAATTCGTTGGTTCCTATCAAACATGGTAAAGACACACTTTTATTTGATACAACCGGACCGGAAAAGTTGAAAGGGTCTTAGAATTTTAGGTTGGGCCTAAACCAACCTTACAAAACCAGTTTGTAAGGTGAAGGCTGCCCAAACTTTATAAGCACTACATAGGCCATATCTCTATAGTAATGTGGGACTAAATCAACCCCTTCACACCCAACACAATGAAAGGTGTTGGAGGCTGCAACAAAGGCAACCCAAATGCCACAATTAGGTGGCTACTGGCTAGGGGTGGACCTCAATGAAGGTGGAATTTCCAGCAACAGGACAATAAGAATTCACTTTTGAATTGAAAATAATCTCAGCTATTCAAGAGACCTGAATTCTCCACTTTCAATTTGACTAAGCGATGCCTAACCATTCCCTATATCCCCCTGCTCCCCTACAAACAAACGAACAGAAATATCCATTCTCCTTTTAATAACAAACTAACAGAAATCTCCAATCTCCTTTTAGGAACACTAACTTGAACTGCTTTTATTTTGCCAAACATAGGATTGACCCTATTCCTTTTCTTTCGCTCTACTTGTGTCACCATGCGCAGAAATAGAATATCTATAACCTGATACTTAAACTGAAAGTATGATTAAATCCCAAATGTTAAAACCATTTATTTACCTGCCAGGGTCCTCATCATTGAAGAAGGTTTCCCAAAAGAGTAATTCTTCAGGAGGAAAACAACGGAAAAGTTTGTTAGATTGTCATTCTTCCTACCTATTATGGTCACTCAAATGATGTTAAGATAAGAAATACCAAGGAGATGCAAACCTTTGAGGAAACACTTAAGAAGTCCCATACTTCGTGTTGTTCAGCAACATTAGCTATCGACAGGAGATCCTGAAAAAGACAGTGTAATTGAGCAATGACGAAGCAATTAAAAAGTTACGGCAGGAAATATTTCTTTCAAGAGCCGTTGAATGATTGAGCATACATGGAGATATTTATCAAGTTGAATGCAACGCTGATGTACAAAGGCATCCTCTGTGCTTGAGGAAAATATCCTTTTGGGAGGCAAATGTAATGTGTAATTGGGAATATGTTTTAGATGTCGATGCAATCGCTCAAAGTTCCTGTATCTGAATATATCATAAAATGAAAATTCAGTGATGCAAAAGCACAAATATAAATCTAAAACAAAACAATGTTGAACCTCTGTAATATTTATTTTCTATCAAGAATGAGTTTCAACTAAAAAATACGGGAAAGAGAGAATGCTACGATATAAAATGTTTAAGTGATCAAATATGTTGTTGTAGTGCTAGAGCCTAAAGATTTGAACAAGCAATCCTTATACCTTCGTTTTACAAACCAAGTTTTTTCTTGTCCATCAGTAACTGCAATTGAATATACAGCAAAAGAAGTGGATCCAAGTTTCTCAAAATACGCTCCCATCACCTGCAGTGCACAATTAGACAATAAAAAACATTCAAATTAGTTAAACGCAAGTGTTCGCAGAAAATTTTCCCATGTATTAGACTTGATTCCATTCTTATTCATATTTCATAAATCAATTTACAACTTATAAATTTAGAATAGTATACTCCCTCGGGTCCCAATTATACGAAGGAAAACTAACAAAAACTTGAAAACCAATGAGCTTTATTTATTGTAGTTTTTTTTTAAGGTTTTTCCAAATTTCAGAACTCACAACTTTTATAGTCAAGAGTGCATACCCGGCACCGAAGCTTTGGAACACCCTGTCCCTCTCTCCTGGTAACCATGTCAAAACTACTCTTTCCCCAGAATCCTTCATGCTTCTTAAATTCAGGGGCGTGGAACTCAGCATTGAACCCTCCTTTATGAGGATGGGCTCCCAAGAGTGAAGAACTTCCGGATCCGGTTCTCCTGAGTGGAAGTTTTTGCTTATCAGAACCAAGATCCTTGATGTCACTCACTTCGTCAACTTGACAATCTGATTCAAAAGATAAACTCTTGTCATGATCCATTGACGACTCGGACATAGTTGTGCTTCCATCATATAGTATGGGATCTGAACCCACACTATGCAATGGATAAGCATATGTTCCAATAGGTTTCCTCAGTGATGTTTCATGAGTGAAATGTCTCTCAAAGAGTGAATGGTCTGCAGAAGAATGTTTTGCAGGAGAGCGGGATTTGGCATTTTTACGGGTTTCCCTTCCGTAATTCCTTCCTCTTGCCCACATGTTCTCAAGATTCTCAGGCATAAGAACTTCAGTTCTTCTCTGAGTTGCAGCGTCCAGCATTTGTGCCCAATCAGCAGAGGCTGTGTGATTGTCGTGATTATGAGTGGTACTGGTAGCATTTGAACTATGATCACCACCGCCCATCCAATTTATATCCCCGTCATTAAGGACAAGTAGAAGAGACTCAATTAGCTCATTGATATACCTGTTCATAAAGAAAAACATGATTATACAAATGGAAATTGCAGTATTATATATATATAGTTAAAACTCTAACATTCTCGGTTGGATATGACCGACATGGATTGGTTTACTTAAGGAATCAAGAAGAAAATCCAGTTTCTTGTATCAATAAGATTAGATAATATGCTAAACTTTTATTTCTTGGATCCATAGATAAGATATTTTAAGCTTGGAACTATATTAACTTAATTAGCCAGCTTGAGAATGGAAACAGGTGGTAAATGCATATGACTTCTCGTACCTTCCAGCCTCTCAGACAACCAAAAATATTTAGGGGAAACATAATCTTCATCAAAGAAAACTCTCCATAGTAGTTAATAAGTCATAAGGCTGACAACTTATCACTTCACTGTATTATGCAATGGCATTTTTTAACTTTTACTTTAATGATTAGAGCGTTGATCAATGTATATTTTATCATCCCATAGGTTTTATGTTATTGGATACTTTCAAGTTTCTACGCTTGTCACCTGTTAGGTTATTTACTAAACTGAATCATATTCTCCCAACAATAAAGGTTCAATAAATGAAAATTAAGATAAATATTTAGCAACTTACGCAGGGCATGCCAAATTCATTATAGGCTGCAATACCAAGCAAGTTAGAATTTCCCGAGCTATTGATCGAACGACTGGAACTTGAGCTTCTGCTTTTCTTAGTACCGTAGCTAATACTCCACTCATTAGCCGCTGAAGAACCTAATGAAGAAAGTTAAATCATTAGGTAAGGTATGAGATGTATAAATTCCTCAAAAGCTAAACAGAGATAACATTTGGACACTTCACTCACACCTTGTACTCACTCTCTGGAGATATTAGTGCTGGGTGAAGCTCCTTGGACTTCAACAGATGGAATTTCAATCTTTCATCTCTTTCCTCAGAAGACAATGTTAACATAACATCCCTACCTATGGCAGCTTGATTTCTTCTGAAGAGGTCTATATGATCACTAATTAAATCAACTATACCTCTGCAATGCAAGTAATACATAACACATTTAGTGGCTTTTTTAATCTTATCTAGTACTATCTTCATCTCTAAATATAAGATTTTGTTGACTAAATCATGAGAATTAAGAATCTTTATAGCAGTATTAAATTTGTTGACAATTGATGTTGTTTTAAAAAGTTATCCTTCAATAGAGAGAATTCGTTTATGTTTCCATTTTAATATTTATTACAGGTTGAAGAAAAAGATGTAACATAATTAGGGGTGCATAGGTAAAGAAATAATTAACGCGGTTGAAAATTTCAAACAGGATCTATGAAAAGGGACAAGTAAAAATCTTAAGAGGGTCCTATATTTAGGGATGAGTGTAGTATCAATCAATTCATTATCAAAGTAGCAAGAAAAACAATATACCCTGTGAGCAAGTCAACAATGTTTATCTCTTTAACCCTCACCGAGACTTCAGCAAGAGTGTCCATGATTAAGTCGCGTATTTGCTCAGGAAACTCCCCATCTTGAGTAATGTCTGCATACCACATATTTATCACAAAATCCTTCAATATCAAATCGATGAAATCGTTCATAGCTGCCTCCACCACAGGAGAATCAATCTTCTTCTTCCATTTGGGAGGGGGAAGTGAAGTAGAGGGGTGTTCTTCATCTAGGGGCAACTGCTTTTTCTCCAAATGAGATAGGTAAGTTTGTGATTTAGGTGGCTGAACCTTCCAACGAAACTCCACTTTGTTCACAAGAATCTTCAGACCAGTAAAAAAAAGAATGGACATTGGTATATTCATCCACATTGATTTACTTGTATCTATAATAAACAACAAAGAAAATATAAACAAATAGTACACTATGCAATCTAAAAAGCATAACCTAGATAGCAAAATAGTAGATACCAATCAAATACTATGATGCAACACCGGCAATTCATACTGAAGGCATGTTTGACACATATGTCAGAGTCTGACTATGTTGGGACTTCCAGGGGAGTCTACACTGGGGTGGATCAACACATTGAGCTAAGAGCTATTACACAAGTTAGTTTGAATACCACGTCTTTACCCAAAACCTTAAGTGTTACATCTCACTTATATGTTGTTCAACATCAACTTTTTCATCAAATGTGAGACTTCTAACTCACACTTGACACATCAACAATGACACCGACATTACACACATTGAAAGTGTGTTTGACACATGTCGGTATGCAACACTGACACATGCACTTACAAATTACAATCAATCACTTCTATTTTCTCAAATTATTACAGACGTGTCAATGTCGTGTCTCGTGTCAATGTATATCCCATTACTACATCTATGAAATATTCAAAATTTGCATTCATAAACCAAAACCCAGCAAGGAAAATTGCAAGTATCAATCGAAGACTCAAAACTTGCACTGTTAAAGCAAAACCCATATACCAAAACAGCAAATGCCAATCAAAGATTCAAACTTTACACTGTTAAAGCAAAACCCAGATAGAAAAAAAGCAAATGCAACAAAAAAACATGAGATTGAACAATATACAACGTGAATGAAATGGAATTGAAATAACGTACGTGTTAAGAAATAGGAAATGGCGAATATACAAAGAGACCACCATAGAAAACGGAGCTTAGCTTCTTCAATGAGATCAAAGATGGTATCCATTGTAAGAGGACCCATCTTCTTCTTCATCATCTTTTTCCCTCTGTTCTGTAACCGAATGGAAAGTGTTTGAAACCTTCAAAGATAGCATAGCGGTAACCTCGCTCTCTCTCTTGTTCGGTTTCTGTTTTGTCCAGCTAAGACAAATCTTACTTGGAAAATGAATTAATGTCTTAAAACATACCAAACCAAACCGGATTAAGTTATTTGAGCGATTTGATTGTGGTTTTATCTCGGTTTCAATAGTTTACCGTCATCGAGATATGAGATAAAAGTCTTTCGACTTTGATATTTGATTCTCCTTTTTAAATAACGATGTTGATGTGCTAAGAATGAATATGTTTTAAATATAATTTGTATGCATTCACTTATAAAAATGGGTTAGGTAACTGATCCATTGACACATGTTGTTTTTTTTAAGGAAAAAAAAATAAAAAAAAAATAAGTAAAAAATTTCGAATAAATTTGAATCAGATATGACTTATGAGCAACCAATACAAACATATCTATGTGATATTTGAAAATCAAATAAATTAGTAAAAAATCTAAAAATTATTATCTAATTTGAAAAACATTAATAAAAGTGAATTTAATAAAAAGGAGATATGTTTAGCTTAAACCTATTTTTGACAGAAGTTAAAGGTTTTAAACATTTTAAGTTTATCCTTTAAAAAAAAAAGCATTTTAAGTTTTATATAAGTTTTGAATTTGTTCTTTAATTGGCATTTAGCATTAAAAAAAAAATTAAATGTGCATCCAATTATAATCTCACAAAATAGAAAATTGTGAGAAATAAAATTGTATAAAAATAAAATAAATGAATAAACCAAAAAACATGTGTCAAATTGGTTCATTACTCTATAATGGTTGAGTCAAACTTAACAACAACTCGTTCGATAACAAGTAGATTGGTCTGATCTAACTCATTTATGTAATCGTTCTATGGCTGTCCAAATTTTGTAATACATTGGCAAAATTAATGAGTCATGTTGTCCCTCTCAATTGTTGCATGTAAAAAAATAGTCATTTAGTTTTGTGTAACTTGGCTAAAATGTTTATAATCAAGCTCTTAGAGTGAATTAATGACATTGTTGCAGTAGCTTTCAAAAGATTATAGCCATGAAAGTTGGAAACCTCCAAGCATATACATAGTAATCATTTTATTAAAATAGTGTATTGTTCATGTTGTGACATTAATATTTGGTCAAGGTGATGGCATTAAACCTCTTAAGGTAAAAGTTATTGCGTTGTTATAATATTCAGTTTGGCTTATATTTAGAATTGTGGTACTAAACATCGTCTTTATAATTTTCAGGGGCTAATGCGCTAAGCTAGAAAATTAAGTTTAGGGGAATGCTATATACAGCAAAGATAAACTCACGAATTTATCCCGAGCGTACTTTTAACATGTATAGACTACTAGCTTTCAATTTTTTTTTAATGCACACTAACATTCAATATGTGTGAGCGTATTTGAGTGTGTTTTACAACACATTCAATTTTTACAAGTTTGTTATGTTATTTTTTAGTTTAATTTTGGCTTAATGACATGTTTGGTTTCTGACGTTTATTTTAAGTTTTAAGTTGGTCCCTTATATTTTAAAAGTTTTAAGTTGATTGAAAATGTTACTCATATTGAAATAAGTTAATCTCTTTCTTCACTTGACCGTTTAAAGATTGAGGTTGACAATATGAGTGATGAAATTTAACTTATTTAGAAATTCAGTTTTAATACAATTTTTTAATTCTTTGTTTTATTAAACTCAATATCATGCCGTAAAAGGGAGTAACTTATTCTAATGTGAGTAACGTTTTGGACCACTTAAAACTTAAAATAAACATAAGAGTTTAAGCATGCAATTAAGTCAAAATATGTCTAATTTGTATACATTTAAAGTGTAATTCTTTTTACACTTACATGCTATTAAATCACTATATGACGTCACATTGTTAGATAAATTCCTAAAATGTGTGTGTGTATATTTTGGCGTGATTTGTTGAACGTATGAATAAAAAATTTACACCATCAATACATAAAAGTTAAGGTGAACACAATTGTATCTTGAATTCTAGTTTGATATATACACATCATTCAATTATTCAATGTCATATTATATTTTTATATTTAAAAAAAATTAAAAGAATTTTGCCTGTAGGATACCGATACTCAACCAAACTTTAGGGTATCTAAGAATTTACTAAAAATAACTATATTTTTATTTTCTATTCCAACAATAAAAGTCATGGAATATCTCTTAAAAAAAAGAAGGTAATTGAGTAAGTAACCGCTTTTGCACCTGTGTCATGTGTGATGATTACTAAGCCAAAACGCAGCATTCCACTCAAAATAAATGTCGTGAGTTTATCGTAAAATAAAGTGTCGCGAGATTAAGCATTTCCCTTAAGTTTATCATATGAAGCAGAGGTAGCAACTTGGTCAAGAGACTTTAGTTTAGATTGATTTATTGCCACGTTATGATTAATAAAATCAGTTACTTCAACAAAAACAAAAAAACAATATAACTCTAAGAGCAAGAATTATTTCTTTTGCTATGTGGGATTACATTTCTAGAAAGGTCTGAATCTGCTTTTTCTCCATCTTCACTATCATTTTCAATTGCTCTTAGATAAGTTGATGATAGTTTATAATCTACATTCACATAGAATGAATGAACTAATTGAATATGATGAATGCATTACAATAATCATGTCACTATGTCAACACATACCATCTTCAATGTAATAATAGTTAAAATAAGGTTCTAAAAAGCTTAGTCTTCTTTTAATGTAATTCTAAACCAAATTGTTTTTTTGAGAGGATTTGTTACAGTAACACTTGTAGGAATAGTTAGACATTGATGTCTAATGGATGTCCTATTTAAGGGAAAATAATAATAGTAGCAATAATAATGATGGTAAAACCAATAATGATAAATAATAATAATAAATATAATAATAGTCTTATCATTCATTTTTGTTGTAAATAATAATCTTTTTTTTTTTTTTTTTTAATAAATAATTTTAATAACAACTATATTTGTCTCTCTCTGATACTCTGATATATAGCTAGCTGCATTTGTGGTTATTTGTGATGAGTTCATGGAGATGAATTATAATACACACATAGATGGGATATAATTTGAAACCAATGGAAATTTAGTTCTAATTTTGTCAAAGAACAACCAAGTCAAACAATAATTGGCTATAAGGTTATGATATCATGGTTGTTAACAATCTATCTAAATATGCCAAAACCAAAAATAGTGTCAAGCCAAAATTAGTGTCTATCTTAGAGAGAACCCATAACATTCGGAACAAAAACATTCTAGACCTAGAAACTCTATTTTCTGCAACTCCGTAATGGGTGTCAAATTCAACAAACCTCTCTATCTTCCTCAATATAATAACACCCTTATGTTCTTCATTTCCTTAAGCTTTGTTACATGCAGCCTTGGGCCAACCAAGGTGGGAAGCCATGGCTCACCGTTATTCTAACAAGGCCTTAGGTTGCTTTATCTTATTTTCTCTTCTTGTTCCTTCTTTTTCAACCTTTTCTTCTGATGGCCCTCAATTTCCAGTAGTTGTTTCTGGTGATGATCCATCAAAACTTGAATATGGATTTACTTTTGATGATACTCCGGCTCAATCATCAGATGATCCGGCTCAATCAGAAGCTCCGACTCAATTACCAGATGTTATGGCTCTATCACCAACGCCATTATTCTCTTTTGATATCGATCATTCTCCCGCTGCATCACCTGTAATCGAAAGTGGAAATGGTGGTAATAATAATAACAATGATGATAGTGTCACAAGTTTTCATAATGAGAGGCTAAAAAATGCTTATGTTGCATTTCAAGCATGGAAAGATGCTATTCATTCTGACCCTTTTAACACAACTGGTAATTGGGTTGGTAATGATGTTTGTTCTTACACTGGTGTGTTTTGTGCCCCTGCTCTTGATGATCCTAAATTGAATGTTGTAGCCGGTGTCGATCTTAATCACGCCGATATTGCTGGTCACCTTCCAGAAGAGTTAGGCCTATTGAAAGATGCTGCTCTTTTCCATGTTAACTCAAACAGATTCTGTGGTATTATTCCAGAGAGCTTTAAAAATCTCACCCTTATGCACGAGTTTGATATCAGTAACAACCATTTCGTCGGCGGTTTTCCTTCTGTGGTACTCACATGGCCAGGTTTGAAGTACTTGGATATTAGATTCAATGACTTTGAAGGATGTTTACCTCATGAGCTCTTTGAGAAAGAAATTGATGCAATATTTTTAAACAACAACCGTTTTACATGTGGTATACCAGAAACACTTGGAAAATCAAAAGCCTCCGTTGTGAGTTTTGCTAACAACCAATTCACAGGTTGTATTCCAAAATCAATTGGAAACATGGCGAACTTGAATGAAATTGTTTTATTGGGAAATGATCTTGGTGGTTGTTTTCCACAAGAGCTTGGTATGTTGGGAAATATAGCTGTTTTGGATGTTAGCCAAAATGGGTTTGTTGGGACACTACCAAATTTGTCAGGATTGAAGAATGTTGAGGTTATTGACATTACACATAACAAGCTTAGTGGATATGTTTCCAACACTATTTGTCAGCTACCTATGTTGAGTAACTTCACATTTTCTGATAATTACTTCAATGGAGCAGCTCAAACTTGTCTTCCTTCTAGTAATCCTAATGTTGTATTTGATGATGCCAATAATTGTTTACCCGGAAGGAAAAATCAGAAGACATCAAAGGAATGCTTACCAGTTTTAACCAAACCTGTAGATTGTAGCAAACACTGTGGCGGAGGAGCTCCTAAGCAAGAGACACCAAAGGCTCAACCACCACTTCCACCAACACTTCCACCAGTTGAGGATATTCCACCAACAAGAGCACCAGTTGAGGACATTCCACCTACGCTTCCACCAGTTGAGGATATTCCACCAACAAGGGCACCGGTTGAGGACATTCCACCTACACTTCCACCAGTTGAGGATATTCCACCAACAAGAGCACCAGTCGAGGATATTCCACCAACAAAAGCACCGGTTGAGGACATTCCACCTACACTTCCACCAGTTGAGGATATTCCACCAACAAGAGCACCAGTCGAGGATATTCCACCAACAAAAGCACCAGTGTCATCACCACCACCTCCTGTTCACTCTCCTCCACCACCTGTCCACTCTCCACCACCACCAGTTCATTCTCCACCACCACCTGTCCACTCACCTCCTCCACCAGTCCATTCTCCACCACCACCAGTTCACTCTCCCCCACCACCTGTTCACTCACCTCCTCCACCAGTCCACTCACCTCCTCCACCAGTTCACTCTCC
>Ga0228711_1006228_pt1 | contig 17830 bp, 5 predicted proteins | sample MedpolnodulmetaG_2_FD_177996 | JGI IMG/M metagenome (GOLD analysis project Ga0228711, IMG submission 177996) | Root nodule microbial communities from Medicago polymorpha collected in Santa Monica, California, United States - brown nodules | ecosystem: Host-associated > Plants > Roots > Nodule...
ATTATTTCACAATATTATCAAAATCTCAATTTCTAATATCAAAATTAAAAACAAATTATAAATGTTTGTCATCATCAAAAAGGGGGAGATTGTTGAGGACAAAATCCTTATTTGATGTTTTAAAGATTACAAACATTTTATAGTTTTTATATTATTATCTACTAATGTATTTTTTGAGAAATGTTTCATGAAGAATATTCTTGTTAAAGAGAAGAACATTCTAAGCTTATAAAAATTCTCATCAAAGCAAAATAGCAAAGGACACACATACACTTTCTGCTACAACATTTGCATCATAGAAAGCAAAAACAAAATATTCCCTTTATCTCACCAAAAGAGGATAAAGAGTTACATTTAATAAATGACACTAAAAAGGAAAGCAATCTATGTGTCATGGCAAGGCTTTGCAACAAAAAGAATAATCATCATCAAAAGACCAAAGATTCACGTGAGTCTTAAAAGAAAGAAGAAAAATAAATCTAAGTTTACACAAGAAGAACGTTCTTGAGAATGTTCTGTTGAAGCTACAACAAGATAAGGATGACATCCTAAATGCCACCATATCACAGCTGGCCTACAGTCACGCATGTGCACTTTCCAACACAGCTGGAACACAAAGAATGTCCTGAAGAAGGTTCTGCAACTCACAAAGGTTTCCTTTTTGGGCACTCTTGCACATCAAGCAATAAAAACATAAGCACATGGGCTGTTTTTAGAAAGGACGTCACAGCTGTCTTTGTCTGTAAAGCTTCAAGACATAGGCTCCTATAAATACAAGCACATCTCCACATCTATTTGCAAGAGCTTACGACAAGATTACATAATCTTTCAAAGCAAAAATCAAAATCTCTCTCACGTGAATATTAATCAAAAATATTCAAAAGCTCTTCAACTACAACAACAAAGCAAATATCTTTCATCTCTTGTATTTAAGATATCACTATAAGTTTGTATTGATAATATCTCCAAGTTCGGATATTATTTAAAATATCTCTTTGAGATATTATTTTGAAATCCCCACGTGAGATACCTTTAGAAATCTCCAAGAGAGATACCATTTAAAATCTCCAAGTGAGATACCATATTCAACGAACACCCACCACCATCCAAAGTGTAACTAGATCTCAAGTCTATCGGGCTTAATAGTTTGAGATAGAACTTTTCTTGTGTGATCAAGAATCGTAGAAGCCTGCTCAGTTTGATAATACAGAGTGTAATCGGACTGATCCGGTGTGATCAACATATTATAGTGCTATTCAGAAGTTTCTGATAGCAGGATACTATAGTGGATAATCTCACACGTAGTGTGGGGACTGAACGTAGCCGGTTAGGCGAACCAGGATAAAACTCTTGTGTTCTCTCTCTTCTCTCATCTCTTAACCTACTACTTAATAATTATCCAGAACCTTCTGGTCCTATTTATTAACTAACTATTTTATTCTTAATATTTCCAGAGTTTTCTGGTCCTTTATCGCTTTATTTATTTCAGTTATATATCCAGAGTTTTCTGGTCCTTTACTGCTTTATTTATTTTAGTCTTTTATTCCAGAACTTTCTGGTCCTTTTATTTAATTCATTATCCAGAGTTCTCTAGTCCTAATATTATAATATTTTATTATCACTCACACTAACCAAGAATTTTTCTTGAGCATATATACTTGTTTAAGGAATAATTTTTAAAAGGGTCCCCCCCCCCCTCCCCCCTTCTTGTGACGTTTATTGCTACTTCATGAACACCCCTACTAGGCCTGCTATCGGCTCTAAATTGCATTCATGAGATGCATCTTGAAAATGTGGACTTCGAGCTTGACTTAAAATACATAGCTACAAAAATATTATTTTCATTTTATTTATGTTTTAGAAAAAATTGTGAACAAAATAGTGTAGTAAAGTGTGATTATTTATAATAGATGTTGATGAAAATCACAAAATCTTCTTAAGTTATGTTTTAATGATAATAAACTTCATTGAACATAGAGATCAATATGACTATGATATTTGTTGTTTTCTAAAAAAAAAAATTTAAGTGTTCTTTAGAACAAGATATTACAAATGAACAGATATCAAAAGAAACATGAATACAACACCAGGTGTTAAAAAGGATTTCAGAGTAATCAGAATCACTTTAGAATGAGATCAGAAACATCTCATGGACACTACAAAATTGAAGAACAAGATTGACCAAGAAACTAGAGATTAGAACCATATCCATGTCAATCTTATGAACACAACTCTTCAATAAAAAGGAACTTCGTATCAGACATTAGAAGCACTTCAAATTGCAGATTAGAATGACAGATCATAAGCACTTCAGAATGACTAAACAAGGAAGTTCTAAATTGGTACTCAACACCGATTCTCATCTTAGAAGTTAAAGATGAAAGCTTTTGAAGAAAGGAATGAAGATCAATTGTACTTGAGTTTGCAAATCAGGTAAATTAGAATTGCAAGTCAAAGGATACAAGAGATTGAAATTCCAAAGATCATAAGCAAATCAGAATGGATTTCAGAGTGAGAAATTCAGAAAACACCAAAAGGAATGACGAGAGAAACAAAACCAAGGATGCACACGAAGATCAAAATCCAAGATCATATTCTGAGAAGAAAAGTACAATGGCTAGTTTTAAGACATTCTTGGTCGACAAGGCAAAATACAAAAGGACAAAATAATGGCCAGTTTATAACGATTAGTTCCTTGCTTGCTCTCCAATATTGAATCTTTATAAAGGAAATCATCATTCAAATGAGAACACACCTCTCTTCAACAAAGACTCTCAACAAATCTTTTTTTATCAACAAAATCACTTGATCTGAAAAAGATCAGAAGCATAAAAGTATAAATTGCTTGAAAGAGATCATAATCATCTTTAAACTTTGAGATTCATTCTTAAACATTAGATAGCTAATACAAATACATTCAAGCCTCCATTATATCTTTGACACATCTTCTATAGTGTATTAGAAAAATTTAGATTCACTTTGGTGTGATGAGATTTAACTATGTTATGAGATTTAACTTAGACAGAATGAGAGAAAGGTCATTGTGAGATCAAATTGACCATTGATAAAACCAAGATCACAAAATAATTCTATAATTAATTGTAAAGTTTCATTAATTATATTTAGGTATAAATGTGGATTGTATGATAGCTAAAGTCTAAAGATGTTGTCCAAAACTTGTAAGGTCAGGTAGACCAGAAATGAAGACAAAGTGTGCAACATCTAAGAGGTATCTCAGACACCATTATTGGATAATCTCATATTTTGTGGGGACTGGACTAGCCTAGTTAGGGTGAACCAATGTAACTTCTTTGTGACATCTTCTATATCCTTTATTTGATAGTTTAGAAACAAGCACAATCATCTAATCTCTTCATGTATCAAAATGAATTTGATACATACTTCATATCAACATATTGAAACATCTTGTCAAGGTTGAGAAGCAGTCAAAATTTTTAATGGGTCACAATTCAAAACACCATTTTCTTGTGACTATTATTTTTACTTCAATAGATATATGTGATACTTCAATAGACAGAGTGTGGCATACAATGGAAGATACATGAGGTCCCTTAATCATTTGTTTTAAATTTCGATATTCGATTGTGTATGTATGAAAAAACTTTTGGGAGCGGTAACACATTGTTGGTCTTAATGTAGTCCTTGTGTTTTGGGGTGGGCAAATATGGGTCAACCCGAATTAATCCGACCAACCCAATGCAATTTTACACATTCGGTTCGGGATTAAAACGGATCACAGGTTGATCATGTAAATATTATGGGTTATTATGGGTATACTCAGTTCGGTTTGGGTTGTTATTTTGGATCCGTTGAAACCCGAACGAACCCGACCAAAATGCTATTATTATTAATTCAATATTGATTATTATTTTTTAGGCCTAACTAGCGCCCCAAATACACTTTCAGCAAAAAAAAAAACTAGATCTTTTGTCAAAAAATAAAACTAGATCTAGATCCTTCTTTCTTATTTGTTTGTATTTGTTTATCTCTCTAACATCTTCTTTTCTATGTTCCACATTTCTTTTTCTTTCTTCCTTAGCTTAAGTTATCTTCCTTCTTCCTCAGTTTCTAGTTTTATCATTGATCTTATTCATTCCCTTCCTCGGTTTTGAATTATTCCTTCCTTAGTTTCTTCTTTAACTCAAAATAAATTAACTTGTGTGATGGATCTAAAAATGCATAAATAATTTATGAAATCTGAAAACTTTCTGCAAATTTGTTTTGACCTTTCTTCAGATATGTTTCTCTACTCTTGTTGTTGCTACTACTACCATGTGATATTTGAGGAGTGGTCCATATGTTGTTTCTCTGGATTTATGTTTGCCACTGAATTTTTCATCATCTTCATCAACCCGTTGTGACCCAAACTATATCTACCTAAAACCCGAATAAACTGAACCCGAACTACCCAATTCGAAAATTGGTTTCAATAAGGTTATTGATCATAACCTGTGGGTTGGTTCGATTTGGGGATTTGGACTCGAACCCGAACCGAACCGAATCGATGCCCACCCCTACTTGTGATGCTCTTGTTATTTAGTTTTGATTTCGACAAGTATTATATATATATATATATATATTGTTTGTAGAAATTCTCTCCAAAAAAAATATTTTGAGAATGTGCACCACAAATAGGAATGGGATGTATATAACGTAAAATATTCACATAAACCTCATTCAATAATAGAAAACGTGTTAAAAAAGGCATTGATGAAGTATTTGTTGAAATCAAACTATCTACAATTATAAAATCATTCATTTCACACAATCACACAATCTAGGTCGTCGAATCAAAATTGGATGGCCAATTTTTAACTTAATAATTCGTTCCAAAATAAAAAAAGTTTAAGCATAAACTATTCAATCTCAATCTAGTATTCTATCTACGATTGCATGATTGTATGAATTGCTAAGATTCCAAATCCCAATATCGATGTCATTGCAGATATCATCCGTGGTACTCTTCACTATGGGCTCAATTCATAGCCTATATTCACTAGGGCATGGCCTATGCAGTTTTTTTTTACTAATATTTGGAAGAGATTAATTTTTATGCATCGATAGTATATTATTTTTTTACTTACATATGAATCCAATCAAATTATAACATATGAATACATGTAGAGATGTTTAAAGAAAAACATAAAAAAGTGACATCATAGAATGTTTGATTGAATGCATGTGTAATTTTTTTTTGACAATGTTCATGTAAACAAAATAATTCTTCTTACGAATGTTTTGATGCAAAATATTACGTTCCTCATGTGACATTGTATTCAGAAATTTATTGCTCATTGAAATATTGCATAACTAAGGGTGAAGTTCAGTACTCCATTCCACACTTCACATGGCCATGTCACTAAATCAATACTAAAAAAAATCATTAGTAGCACTAAAGTGTGGGTGTTTTTAATAGATACATGGGCTACTGCTCTAAATATTTATAATAAAAGATATGATATAACAATAAAATATGTACAAAGTTCAGCTTAGGTTTAACTCCAATCAATCGTGGAAAATGATGATAAATGGATTAAAAGAAAGGCAACCTTAATGAACTTGTAGCTTTCTCTCTCAATAAATCTCACATATTCACATTGCACATGGAAGGAGTGCTTAAGAGAGATACTATACTTTGTCCCTTACCTAAAAAGAGAGAGAGAGAATATTAATGAATTATTACAAAGAGTACTGCCACCACCTTTTTTTAATTTTGTTATTATGCTTTTAACTTTATATTGTTCATGTGTTTTTGCCTACTCTGATAGTGATGATTAATAGGTGTCAAATTATAGTGATTGAGATTTTAGACTAAGACATTTTGTTCAATTACTTTTTACAATTTGTTGTAAGCAATATTATTGTTTCCAATTTTTTATTAGGGTTAATTAAGTTTTTAGTCTCTATAAATATTCACAGTTTTGTTTTTAGTCTCTATAAAATAAAATCACACTATTTAGTCCGTGTGACATTTTCCTTAAGCATTTTAGGGACCAAAACTGTTGATCGAAATTTTTGACAAGGACTAAAAGTGCTGATGGAAAATTTTATAGGGACTAAAAATGCTGATGGAAAATTATATAGGGACTAAAAAGTGTGATTTTATTTTGTAGGGACTAAAAACAAAACTGTGAATATTTATAGGGACTAAAAACTTAATTAACCCATTTTTTTATTAAATCCAAATTACTTTTCAGAATTTATAGTAAGTATTGGATCATTTTGGAAAATTTGCCTAATTCTTTTAAAAGAAATTATTATTAGATGGTAATATTAATGATTATTTTTTTAACTTTGCCTAATTCTTTCATATGTTTGGATAATTTAGAAAGAGAGGAATATGTTAATTAAAAGGTGGTGAATTTAAGGTGTATTTATATACAGAATATTCTGTTGTCTCATAGTTTTTACATTTTTATGATATAAATTAATTAATATAAACTATTTTACTTTTTACGCATGATTTAAAATAGAAGTAATATGTCTCCGTGAGCTTAACTCAGTTGGTAGGGACAATGCATAATGTATGTAAGGTTCGGGTTCAAACCCTGATCACCACAAAAAAAAGTAATATTCATGATAAAATCTAATTAAAGTAAATGATTGTTGTTGTGGTTAATAATATTATTATTATTATTAAACGAAGTAGTAAACACTATTGAAACTTACACATACAACTGTAAGTTATTAAATTCAAACTCAAATGAAGATGTTTAATTTAACAAATTTGACATTGTCAGTTGCATTATATTTTATAGAGAATAAGTTATTGTTTTAACTTAAAGAAAAATTGAGTGTAAACATTTTAATATTAAAAGTTTGAGTTGCTCAAGGGTTGCTTAATTTTTTTTGTTGCATAAGAGTCACCTATATATAGATTTACGTGACATTATGCAAGTTACAACGTAAATTGATTTCCTTATATACATAATTTTGATTCGGAGATTAAATTTGATCAGCTAGAATCTGAAAATCAATACAATATAACAAGAAGTTCTTCTTGTAAAAAATTGGGGAAAATTATTATTAATTAAATTTATAGAAAAATAAAAACTTAGTAAGTTGAGCATGGAAAAATATTATTTGTTTTACCAAATTTTAGTTTTTTGCAATGAATTGAATCCACTGATAGAAGTGCCTACTCACACATAGATACACAAATGTACTTATTCTAAGAAGAGAGTTTTTCATATAAGACGAACAAAGAAAAATTATGAAAACTCCAATATAAGATCCACCGATTATAATGTGACACATTAAGTAAAACTATAAGTGTTTATTATATTAGTGAAGGAGGCTATCTTGTCTGATCTTGTGATTATTTTGCACTATACCATACGTGTACTAGTGGTGCACATGGTACTTTGCTGCCCCTAACATAAATTGCAACATAAGGATTCTTGGTAGATGCTCATGCCTTCATTTTCAAGTTTGTTTGCACTTCAAGTTGTCCATTCAATGCATCTCTCTCACACAACTAACAAAAAACAAAAATGTGCTCCAACCCTAAGACATAGATGTTAGATTATTTTATTAAAAAAAATTAGTTTTGTATCGTAAAGAACATTTTTTTTTTACACTTTTAAAAATTTAACTACAGAAATTTTAAGATTTTTAATTATATTTGATTCTTTAACTAATGTTCTACGAGCATTGTTAGCATTTTCCTAAGTATTTTGACGTAAAAAAAAAGGGTTTTGATTTAGCTATCGGACAAACTCTATATTATTATGATTTTTCTCTTCTTTATTAGGGAGAATATCATATTTAAGATGTTGGTGAGTGTTAAATGTGGATGTATCTTCCATCTCGGGAGATTAAAACTTTGATTCGCTAGATTGTAACAATATATTATCTTCGTTTAGACGAAAAGTTTGTTGGTTGAATAGAGTGACAATTGTTTAGAAAAAAAATTTACATTGACAATGTCTCGTCAATTTATAATTTAGAGGAAATTAAGATGAACACTACCAAATCAATAAAAGACAAAACATGAAGATACAATCGCTAAAATAGTAGATGTCAAAATTGCGCAATAGCATTAATGTTGGGGTCCAACATTAATGCTATTGTAGATGCTATTCGGCAATTTTGATATGAAAGTTAATTTATCAATCATGTAAAAGTTAAAAAAGTTCATTTATCCCTTATATGAAAGTTAATAAAAATAAATTATGATTGATCGTTTTATTGGCTTGATGGAAAAGTCTGAATTGAATTTTCTTTTGGTGAAAAGTTTTAATTGAATTTTAACTTCTAAGAAGAGATAAGTCGAAGAAAACAATTTTCATTTATCTTTATATATAATGGGTATTACTTAGTTTGAAGACTTTTAAATGATCCGCTAACCCAATTGAACTCGATGTTAAGAGAAAATTAAGAAGTCTCTTGATGAAAAAGTTGCGTCAAGGTATCAAATACACTTTGTGCCTATTGTTTACTTTGATTATAGGTAATGCATGTAATAAATAATTGATAAGCTATTAAAATATTTGGAGCCAACAACGTGCAATTAATTTTCTTCCAAAATAACTAACGTTCTTGATGAAAGTAAAAACCTATTTAGTGAATCTAGCCATATTTGTACCATTAAGTCAACTTTCTAGGGTATATGATGTTTAATTTGGTAATATAATAAGTCTCATTTGTCAACTTTGGGATGTATCTATTTACCTCTTAAAATAAGTAATTTTTAGCATGACTTGCACCCAAATTAGTAAAAAGAAGTTATTTCTACTTTGACTATCTAAATTCTTTGAATTTAAGGGTTAGGGTTACCAAAATTCAAACTCTCATAAATCTCACACACTTTTTAAGTGGTGTAAAAATAGGGAGTCCATATATAGCAAATAAAAAAGCTTCAAAATCTCATCCATTGCATTGCACATTCAATAAACCAACCATTATGTTCTTTAATTCCCAAACTTGAAAACACATCCACCCCCCAATTAAAAAGGAGAGAACTTCTCCATACAACAATATCCTTAAACAAAGTATCTACATAAAAATATTTTATTAAAAAAAAAACTCCTAAATTTAAGGATCTCCAACCAATCAATTTAGCATATAGCATATTTTAGAAGTAGATGAAAAAATAGACATCTTTTACCACCCATCCACTTGTATTGGTTTTCTTGAATGAGACACCTTTTTGTTCTTTCTATGAGGTAAAGAAAGAAGAGTCTCTAACAACACAAATCCATATCCTAATTCATTGAATTAACCTTTGAATCCAAGTTTCCTCCTTATTCATTCACATGTTCTCACAAACTTTCAACCTCTCACACTCTTAATCCAATTTTTTTCTTCAAACTTCAAAAAACCATTTTTTTTAAATCCGTGAAACCATTAAAAACTAAAAAACCAAAAAACCAAAAGTGTGCCCACCACCACCTCCAACCCATTCCTACAAGAAAAACAAGATTCCCAAAAAAGAAACCTAAAAAAAAAATCAAAAAAGATAAAGAAAGCCAACTCACCAACTCAAAAGAAAAAAGAAAAAAAAAATTGTTATAGTTTTAATATTTTTTTGGTTCTTTCTATCACTTTCCTCAATCTCAGAAACTAAAGAAAGAAAGAAACACATCCCCATTTAGAACCATTAACCCAATTTCTTCAATAGAAACCCTAATTTCTCAAATTTGGGGGAACCTAAAGAATTTTCTCAGAATTTTCAATCGGCATCGAAATTCATAGTAATCGAGGTAGAGAAATCGTGGGTATCTTTCAAAATCTGAAATTTCTCTCTCTATTTTTCTGGGTCAGTGAAGAAAAATTAATTTTACCGAGAAAATCTGAGATTTTCCCAAGAAAATGTCTCAGCTGAAGCAAATGTCGCACGCTGATAACAGTGCTCCGTCGACGCCGGGAAAGTTCAAGATGGAGAAAGCTTCTTACTTCAACCGTGTACGGTGGCACGCTTCTCCGGCGAAGCTTTGTCTTTGGAGTTTTGTTTTCTCAGCTGCGATCTTGATCTTCTTTTTCCGTTCCCCGGCGACTTCTCCTCTTCCGGCGGACCCTTCACGGCGGTCATTGAGGAGTCCTTCCAACTGGGGTGGTCCCGTTTGGGAGAAACGTGTCCGTTCATCCGCTAGAGTCCGGTCACGGAACGGATTCTCCGTTCTTGTGACCGGAGCTGCTGGTTTCGTCGGAACACATGTCTCCGCGGCGCTTAAGCGTCGTGGAGACGGTGTTTTAGGGATTGATAATTTCAATGACTATTATGACCCTTCTTTGAAGCGTGCAAGACAAGCACTTTTGGAACGTACTGGTGTTTTCATTGTTGAAGGTGATATCAATGATGCTGCTTTGTTAAGGAAGCTTTTTGAGGTTGTTCCTTTTACTCATGTCATGCATTTGGCTGCTCAAGCTGGTGTGAGGTATGCTATGGAGAATCCTGGTTCTTATGTTCATAGTAACATTGCTGGTTTTGTTAATTTGCTTGAGGTTTGTAAAAGTGTTAATCCTCAACCTTCAATTGTTTGGGCTAGTTCTAGTTCTGTTTATGGATTGAATACTAAGGTTCCTTTTTCTGAAAGGGATAGAACTGATCAACCTGCTAGTTTGTATGCCGCTACTAAGAAAGCCGGTGAAGAAATTGCGCATACTTATAATCATATCTATGGTCTTTCTTTAACTGGTTTGAGGTTTTTCACTGTTTATGGTCCTTGGGGTAGGCCTGATATGGCTTACTTCTTTTTCACTAGAGATATTTTGAAGGGGAAGACTATTCCTATTTTTGAGGCGGCGAATCATGGTACTGTTGCGAGGGATTTTACTTATATTGATGATATTGTGAGGGGGTGTTTAGGTGCTTTGGATACTGCTGAGAAGAGTACTGGAAGTGGTGGGAAGAAGAGGGGGCCGGCGCAGTTGAGGGTTTTCAATTTGGGGAATACCTCGCCTGTTCCTGTTAGTGATCTTGTGGGTATTTTGGAGAGGCTGTTGAAGACTAAGGCGAAGAGGAATATTATGAAGTTGCCGAGGAATGGGGATGTGCAGTTTACTCATGCGAATATTAGTTATGCGCAGAGAGAGCTTGGTTATAAGCCGGTGACGGATCTGCAGGCTGGTTTGAAGAAATTTGTGAGGTGGTATCTGAATTACTATTCTTCTGGGAAGAAAGCTGTTGAGTGATGATGGATTCTTTTTTTATATAGGATCTTTGAATTCTTGTTCATTATGATTCTTGTGATTGTTCTCTTAGCATTTTCTCTGCCCGTATTGCTCGAATCGCCATGTTTCATACTTTGTCAAAGATGTACCTTATTAGGGAGGAACCTTGTTTCCTGCACTGAGGAAGTTTTGTTGTTGTTGGAGACTGGAGATTATTCGCCCGGGCACCCTATTTTCCAGTGCCAAAGAAAACAAGATATATCATCATATTCTCTTTTATTCTTTTTCTTATCCTCCTCCTGAATGTAATTGTTGTAGTTTTAGAAATGTAGCATTCATGACTGATAGAGAGCATATGCTGATTGGTGGCAGTGTATAATTGTTAAGGAAAATGAGTAAAATCATCATACAATAGTTTGATTTCCAGTTTTCGAACTGAATGAATCAATAAGACATGTATTTTATTTGCATATGTAATTTTTCAGCTATAAATGGACTCCTGTATTAATAATTATGTGCACAATTATATTACTATCCATGTTGCTATTGCTAACGTTTTGGAATCGGTTCTGTGGCACCAGGCTCCCTTTCCCCCTGGAACAGCCGGCTTGCATGCAGGTATGTTTTGTCCGAAGAAAGATCTTGAGAGTAACTGCATGTAGTTGTTTCCGTTATTAGATTAGTGCTTCATAGTGTATACAAATCGAAGGATTTGTTAGGAAGTGTTGTCGGCTTGATTATGAGTTTTGGTGCTTTATTGCCATTTGATAGGATCAGTTTTTTAAATAATTGTAGGAATCAACTTGCAATTTCATAGCTATTTGGTCTCTTCTTATTTTGATCTTAATTCATTTTCATATATAGTTTCTCTTTTTGGCTTGTATCACCTATGATTTTGTCCACCTTGTATGTAAATGTGTGTTGAAAGAATCTTTCTGTTAAGGACATTCTTATCTTATGCCAAGTATAAGTTTTGTTGTTTCTAAATTGTACATTTAATATTTGTAACTTTCTTTCCATATCCTTCATGTATGATTTCCATTTTTGGTTGCTTCCAAGCATTCACTGTTTAACTGGATTTCTGAAAGTTACCTGAGTTTGTATATTTCTATTTATGTATAGTGAATCTTCCATTTATATGTGTAATATGAAGATGTTTATTACTTTATTGAATGTCATTCTTATAGGTAAGAAATTTAGCATATGTGGTAATCATGATAGGTTGAATTTCTCTAGTTGAAACTTATCTGTTGTCAATTACTTGTACCATATGATATATAAATTGATTGATTGCAAACTAAGCAAATTGAGCTATGTAATTATTAATCCTGCCTTAGGTATTTATTAAGCAAATGGATGCTTCTTGAAAGTATTGCCTTAGTTTGTTATATACACTTACTATATTAATATTACATGTGTTATATGGTTGAATTTAGTTTGAGCAATAACTTAATTGTCAAGTTTCTGCTTAATAAAGAAAGTTATGGTAATAGAGAAGCTCATTCATACACTAATAACATTTGCTTAAATGTAGTTTCTGTCCCTATATTTTGCCAAAATTGCAATTTTGGTCATTCTATTTCTAATTGCGCAATTTTGATCCCTTATTTCAACAATCCATGATTTTGATTATCGAATTTGATCACGTGACAATAAATTGATTTCCTTTTGTCTCTGTATACTTGGTAAGACTCAATTAACACCTTATTTTTGAAGACTACCAACAATTATGCCCTTCATTTTCATGTCAGGTTGCCTAATATATTGACCTGTCATCAAATTTGATGGTCGAAATCATAGATTGGTAAAACAAATTAAATGGAGGATCAAAATTGTACAATTAAAAATAAAAGGACCAAAATTGCGATTTTATCAAAATGTGAGTATCAAAATTGAATTTAAGCCTTATATATATGTGTGTTCTGAATTAACAAGACCATGAACTACAGTCACATTAATTTTCTGAATCAGCCGCAAATTTTCTGAACAAGGTATACTGAGACTGCTTGCATCAAATTCTGAAACACATGCACCTCTGTTACATGTGAAGGTGATACAGTGATACTAGTCCAACTATAACGGGTTGGTATATTTTTAATAATTAATTCAACCAACCAACTTGGAGCAAATTGCTACCATTACTGGTGAAGCTTTAATTATGATACTACATGTGATAGCTACCCAATGCCGTTCCTAACACGACCATGTGGACATTATGGATTCAGTTCAAAATTACATTTCAATTTTATTTTATTTTATTTGTTAGAGTAGCATATGAAGACAAAGAAATTCTAAAATTATTGGTATGAAGAGAAAGGGTTGTCATCTTCATTGAAGATAATATGATGAGCATATCACATCAATGTTTTAAAATTTTAACCAGATATGGAATTGAAGAGACTCCTAGATCATGACTCAATTGCTTTAAGTCGTTTTAATCAAAACAAAATCACAATTGAACCACTCAAATAGATGAATTATTGACAATGTTGGTTCACCTATTACTAGATGAACATTTAGGTTCTACTTTTAAACAATTGACTTAAGCATATAGTTTAAGATTTGATTTCAGATTCATTTGTGTATAAGTATTTGTTGAAAGTTGTGTCCTTAAAAGAATCTTAATATCTTGAAAAGTTAATTTTCGACATCGAATGATACCAAGGGTTAAAATAAGGAGATGTGTGCACATAAAAGGAGATGTGCACATAATTACTACTCGAATATGGATTTGAAATCTTCTAGTTATTGAAGTACAAAATCAATATATCTATCCCATTCAATTTCTATAAGATGATTCACATTCTTGCTTCACCAAATCTAGTTTTAATTACATCACCAAATATACTTTTACACACATCTTAGAATATACTCAGTCCATCCGTTTTTATAGGAATATATTACAAAAATCGCAAGTATTTAAAAAAGTGGTTGAAATATTAAACATGTTTGAAATATGTGTACCTATTACTAAATTACCTTTGGTGTATTAATGTATTCAAATTTTTTTTTCATATCTAATAGTATTAATGATGGTATATTTGAAAATAATAATAATAAATGCATTTATAAATTTGTAATTATATTTAAAGACAACTTTTTTTTTTTATAAATAGTCTTGTATTTAAAGACGGAGGGAGTAGTAAGTTGCCGATAAGATTGGATGATTGAGATCTATAACTTCGTAAATATGCGAAAGTGCGAAAAGCATTCTCCACGAATATTCTACTATTGTTTGATGCAAGGTATTCTTCGATCAATGATCATGATCATAAATGATAGATGCCCTTCTACTCTTTTACTCTTGGGGGGTGTCAGAGTTTGATTGAGCTTCTATATGAAAGGCATTAAGTCTACAAGTTTAACGTGTGTAGTAGTAGTAGCCCCACTTGAAACATGCAAATGGTTCCTTCTTAATAATTAACGTTCTTCTGCATTTATAAATGTGCTTTTTTACATGTATGATTGAAGTTGAAGTGGAAATCAAAACAGCCAATTGGGTGAAAGTTTCTAGTATAACAATCTACACAAGTTTAAAAAGAAATTCATGAACATTTAAGTTATAACTAAGAATAGCTGCTCGAAGAAAGAAAGTTAGAAAGAAAAATAGGAAAATAATCATGTATTGGAATTTATGGAATGTGTGGTTAGTTGAAATTTCACTAAATCCTGAATTATTTACCATGGTTATGGTATATAATTTAATTTAAAGGAATGCTAGTGCGTATGACTGTCCCACTAAACTCATGTGTCTAATTTCATGGGTATTTGATATATTTTTTCTTCCTAGTTTTTACATTTGGTTTCTTTTCTCTTTGTTTGTTTGATTTTGTTCATGTCAAAATGAGGTTTACTATAAGATTAGCATATATATAATTTGATTGAAATATGTGTCTGCATGGTTAAGCAAACCAAACAAATTAAATTGTCATCATTAATCAATAATATTTCCTTAGACATAAATGAAGTAATATTGCATCATTAATATGTGGCAATAATTGTAATATCATGATCAATAACTGTGACAATGAAACAATAAAATGTACTAGTCCATGTTTTGGATATCCTATTCCTTTCCATTGTATGATGAGATATATAAACCTACCTTAGTTTCATACACAAGTCACTACTCAATATTAGGTGTCCTATGGTTCCATTTAAATTAGCATGATTAGAATACAGTATAATTTTCTACTTATTAAGAAGAAAGGGTTATAATGATCATATATGTTTCGGAATGAACCAAGTGAAAATATATTTTACCATGAATATTACTATTTTCATTTTGTTCCGATGAGGGTGATAGGTAGGGAAGAATTAATTAAAGGCTGAAATCATTCAATGTAGAATTTTGGTCTCTTTCAATAGTAAGTGAATGTATTTTGTTATGAGAGTTTTTTTTCTTCTTCTTTTGGATAAGCATTGTAAGAGCTTATATAACAAAATACTAGTAGTATTGATGTGGGAGACATAAAATTCCAATAACTTTGTTAGATCCACATGGGATGTGTGTTTCAACTTTAAATTGTACCTACTCCATACATAGGGGACCAAAACAAAAACATATTTATAGATAATCTGTTCTTTTCACTATGAATGAACACCATTTCTTTAGTACACTAACTCACTTAGTGGAACAGAAGTGTGGTTCAAATTAAAATGTTTATTTATGAATATTTTAAAGTGTTTTTGTGACTAAACTATTTTTTACTTTTTTAAGGGCATGTGACTAAACTGTTTAAAAAGTTGAATAAGACATATAGTACAAGTAATTAGTGGATTTAATCAAATGGATTTAGCATAGTGAAAATATGTTATGCTCGTGAGAGAAATTCTCATAAATAATAATCTTTTTTAGAGAGAAGTATATTCTTGTTTTTTTGACAGAAGTCTATTCTTGTTTTTTGTCAAGACTATTCTTGTTGTTTTATCCTGCAGAATATGATTTTCTCGGATAAGAGGATATGTAAATTTTACAGGGCCGTTTAGAGGCCCAGTTACAGTCTTGATAACTTTCATCTAAAAATAATTGAAAAAAATTCCAGCATTATTTATAGTGATAGACAATTAAGTTATAGTTAAATATACGAGCAATGATTCAAACATAACTTTTACCTACAGATAAATAGATCTTTACCTATGACCAATTCATAATTGACAGTAAAATTGTTGTCTTTCAAACTTTTACCGACAAAAATATGACATTTAGTGACGGATTTTGTCCGTAAGTACAAAGTTTTATGTTTCCTTTTTTAAAATTTTTGAATCCCCTCTAAGTATGAGGCCCTGAGCCAAGGGCCTTGTTGCACTTGGCCAGGGCGGCCCTGAAATTTTATTAAAACCAAAAATATTTGAACTAATCTATAACAATATATAAAACGAATACATCTGATTTGAGGTGCATTTTTCCTTTTCAAATTTACACCTTCATTTAAATATTTTTTTGTTGACAAAAATAAAACGATATTCAATCGTTCAGATAAGGAGATGTGTGCACATAAAAGGAGATGTGCACATAGTTATGTGTGCACATAAAAGGAGATGTGCACATAGTTGCTACCCGAATATGGATTTGTATTCTTCTGGTTATTGAAGTGCAAAATCAATATATCTATACCATTCGATTCGTATAAGATGATCATAAATGATAGATGCTCTCTTGCTCTTTTAGTCTTTGGGGGTGTCAGAGTTTGATTGAGCTTCTATATGAAAGGCAGTAAGTCTACAAGTTTAACGAGTGCAGTAGCCCCACTTGAAACATGCAAAATGGTTCCTTCTTAATATTTAACGTTCTTCTGCATTTATGAATGTGTTTTTTTATATGAATGATTGAAGTTGAAGACTAAAAAATTCTTGGAAATCAAAACAGCCAATTGGGTGAAAGTTTCTTGCATAACAATCTACACAAGTAAAAAAGAAATTCATGAACATTTAAGTTATAAACAAAGAATAGCTGCTCGAAGAAAGAAAGTTAGAAAGAAAGATAGGAAAATTATCATGTATTGGAATGTGTGGTTAGTTGAAATCTCATTAAATTCTGAATTTTTTTACCATGTTTATGGTATAATTTAATTTAAAGGAATGCTAGTACATATGACTGTCCCACTAAACTCATGTGTCTAATTTCCTGAGTATTTTAATAAAATTTGTTCCTAGTTTTTACATTTGGTTTCTTTTCTTCTTTGTTTGTTTGATTTTGTTCATGCTAATTTTTCGTTTTATATTTTAGTTGAAATTTTGAAATTGAAATATGTGTCTGCATGGTTATGCAAACAAAACAAATTAAATTGTCATCATTAATTATAGTCTTTCCTTAGATATCAATGAAGTAATATTGCATCATTACTATTGTTGTTGGGTACAAGTGTGAGTTATGTCCCACATCGGATAAAAAAGTAAAGGTTAAACATCTTATAAGTAAGAGGACTCATAAACTCATTGCCTTAAGGTTTTGGGTAAGAGTGTGACATCTCTCTCGCTTATGCGGTTGCTCTAGCTTCGATGTGGTCGGTCCCCCGAGCTCCCCTCCTGACCCAACAACTATGTTGCAACAAGTAATATCATGATTAATATGTGGCAATGAAATGTATTAGACATGTTTTGGATATCCTATTCCTTTCCATTATAAGATGAGATTTATAAACCTACCTTAGTTTCTTTGTCAAAAAAAAAAAAAAAAAATTTCTTTAATTTA
>Ga0228711_1006229_pt1 | contig 17827 bp, 14 predicted proteins | sample MedpolnodulmetaG_2_FD_177996 | JGI IMG/M metagenome (GOLD analysis project Ga0228711, IMG submission 177996) | Root nodule microbial communities from Medicago polymorpha collected in Santa Monica, California, United States - brown nodules | ecosystem: Host-associated > Plants > Roots > Nodule...
GGTTCGCATAGCGAATGAACCCTCTTGCGGATTCCGATCAATCATTCTAAATCCGCGCCACGATTTGAAAAGATCAGATCGTAGAGGCCTCGTGGCGGAGTGGTGACGCAGAGGACTGCAAATCCTCTCCAGTCCCAACAAAATCAACGAATTTCTGAAAAAGACGCCGAAAACAGGTCTGTTTTGGCCGTTTTCAGCCCATTGATTTAACAGAGGAATCTGGAGTTTTCAGAAACGGTTTCTCACCTTCAGGCGAGTTCGAATAACGTCGCTTCATCCTCTCTCGGCCTGATTCCCTTGAACGATGCGTGTCGCAGTTTCCCGTCATCCGTCCAGGCGCGATACTCGACCTCAGCGACCAGCACCGGCTCGGTGAACACCGCGCCCTTCCTCCTGAGGGCCACGGCTGGCGTTTTCGCCGCCATTCCCTCGAGCAATTTCCGTAGCTCCCGCGAAAGCTCATGTGACCATCCGGTGCCGCAACCGCCGACATAGACGAGATCGCCGCCCTGGCGCGCGGCCAGCAGCAGCCGACCCAGATGACCAGGCACGGTCGACGGCTCGAAGCCGACGATCACGAAGCTATCCCGGCGCTTGCAGGTGATCTTCTGCCACCACTCGCCCCTGCCGGACCGATAGGGCTTCTCGACGTGCTTGGCGATGATGCCTTCGAGGCCGTGCGCACACGCGACGCGGAAGAACTCGTCGCCATCGGCCTGAACCTCTTCGGAAAGGCGGACAGCCCCTTCCCTACCGGCGACGAGCGGCTCGAGCAGTCGCCGGCGCTCGCGCAGCGGCAGTCGGCGCATATCGCGGCCGTCGAGATAGAGCAGGTCAAAGGCATAAAAGACGATAGCGCCGGCCTCGACCGCGGAAGGAAGGCGTCCGAGCGCACGTTGCAGCATCCCGAAGTCCGAACGGCCCTTGTCGTCGAGCACGACGGCCTCCCCATCGAGGACCCCAGTCTTCACGGCGAGCCTGCGCGCGTCGTCGACAATCGTGGGGAAGCGTTCTGTCCAGTCGTAGCCGCCGCGCGTGAGGATCCGCACGCGGCCGGGCTCGATGTGTACGGCGATCCGATATCCGTCCCACTTCACCTCATAGGCCCAGTCCAGCCCCTTCGGCGGCTTGTCGACGAGCGTTGCAAGGCAGGGATCAACCCGCGCCGGAATGGGATCGATTGGAGCGGTATCGGGGGGCTTCTTTGAGGATGCTTTGGCCATCATGCCATTAACGCACAGGCCCGCGAAAAGCCGAATTGACTCTTTCTGCTTAGAGAACATATTGAGAACACGCCGAGCGCGTTTGCGGGCGCTTCCACGACCTGAGGCAAATGTTGCAACCTCGATCGAGGAGGATCAGCCATGCCTGATCTCCCAAAACCGAAATACAAATGGCGGCAGACTTGGCCGAACCACCCAAAGCACTTTTGCGGCTACGACGGCAGCCGGCATATCGCATCCATTTACTGGAATCACATGGGCTGGTGGAACTGGTTCATGTGCTGGAATTGGGCAAAGAACGCGAGCAGATGGAAACGCCCGAACGGCCAGGCCGACTCAGCAAGGGAGGCAGCTCTCGAAGCTGAGAAATGCTACGAAGCAATCCTCAGGTGTGAATGGCCCGGCATGGCGCCCGAGGATCTGCAGTGCATGCTCGACAACGAGGAATGGATGCGGACCAGACTGTAGGGTCACTGGGAAAAACGCACTCCGCTTGGCAGGATCATTCCGCCGCCGACTTGAGAGCGGCGCCGTCAGCAAGCGTGGCAATCAGGTTTGCGATCGCGTCTCTGTGGGCTGGTGACCGTATTCTGTCGAAGTTCCTTGCTACCATCATGGCATCATCGCTTTGCTCTGGCAGGAGCACCGCGGTTTCGCCCGTATCAATACCCCTCCAGAACTCGTCGGTGCTGCAATTAAGCGCCCTGGCCACGGCAAAGAGGCTTCCTGCGGAGATCCTCCTCGCCCCATCCTCGCATTTTTTCAACTGTGACCAGGAGATGCCGACCGCCTTCGCCAGTCCCCTCCGAGACACGCCAGCAAGCACCCGAATGCGTTGAATGTTGGATCCGATGATAAGGTCAATGTCGCTCGTCGACTCTTCGTATGTCATGCCATCCCCTTCGTTCGTGCAAGCCAACGCGCGTCAATTCTGAAACCGAGTTCAAGCTTTGTCTATTTGCAATCTGCAGCTCGGTGGCCGGGGGCGGCGCTTCCAGTCGAGAGCGATCACCCGATTGGGTGATCGACAAAGACAGGCTATTCTGCTAATTGTGACAACCTTAAATTGCCAGTAAAAAGCCTATTTTTTATTAATACCAGTAGTCATTTTGGCCGGAAACTCCCGGCCCCCGGAGGAAAACATGGCCACAGTTACGTATCATTTTCCAGCAGGACTCTATCCCAACCAGTACAATCCACCCCTTAGCGGCGTCAGCGTTAACCCGTCTTTCGGCGAACTCGTAGACATGAACACGGCGAGCCGCTCAACTACTACCAGTACTTCGGTGCTTTATCGGCTGGACAACGGTCTCAAGGTAAAGCTGGTCGGCACGGGGTTCAGTTTCGATGCGAGCGGCGACGCTGTCGGAGGGACCGTGACATCGATCGAGGTTCTCCTGAACAACGGTGTGGGGTTGGTGCAAACGATAACCGGCCTAAACGTCTCCCTTGAAACATTCAACGATGCTGCCGCAGCGTTCGACAGTTCCAAGCTTGAAAGCTGGCTTCTGAGCGGAAACGACACGCTCAACGGGTCGAACGGTAATGACGAACTAGAAGGCCACCTCGGCAACGATGTTTTGAATGCCGGTGCCGGCGATGACATCGTTACGGGCGGCGGAGGTGCAGACACCTACGATGGAGGAGCCGGGCTTGATGTTCTGAGCTTCCAGGACGCTTATGACGCGCCAACAGCGATAAGAGGCATCAACCTCAACGCCACGGCCGGGACCGTCATTGATCAGTTCGGATTTTCGGAAACGTTCCAGAATTTCGAAGAGTTCAGAGGAACCCAGTTCTCAGACTCGATGGTGGGATCCTCGGTCGATGAGACATTTATGGGTTTCGGTGGACGCGATACTATCAGTGGTGGTGCGGGCATCGATACCGTTCGATACGACCGCGATTTCCAGCGAGGTGCCACAAAGGGTGTCAGCATCGATCTCAGCACCGGTGTTGCGACTGACGGCTTTGGATCTCGGGATACTCTCGCCAGCATCGAGAATATTCGAGCAACCGACTTCAAGGATACAATCGTCGGCAGCTCAGCAGCCAACTTCATTCGTACGTTCGCGGGCAATGATTCAATCAATGGCGGAGGCGGCGCAGACAACATGCGCGGCGGCTCAGGAAATGATACGTATTTCGTAGACAACACCGGCGACATCGTTGACGAAGCCGCCGACTCGGGCGCGGGTACAGACATCGTTCACTCCACAATCTCGTTCAATCTCGGTAACACCGCGGTCGTCAAAGGTGGCGTGGAGAACCTTGTGCTACTTGGCACCGGCCACACAAGTGGCACGGGCAACGCCTTGAACAACACCCTGAGCGGCAATACCGGCAACAACGTATTCAGTGGCTTTGCCGGCAACGACACAATTGACGGGGGCCTCGGCAACGACCTGATCAATGGCGGCCTCGGCAATGATATCCTGACCGGCGGAGCCGGCTTAGACACATTTTCCTTCAGTAACGCTCTGGATGCCACGACCAACGTCGACACGATCAACGGGTTCGCTGTTGCAGACGATACGATCCGACTGGAAAATTCGATCTTTACGGCGATCGTCGGTACCGGCACGTTGACGGCGGCGCAGTTCGTAACGAATACCACGGGCCTAGCTGCTGACGCCGACGACAGAATTATTTATGATAGCGGCACCGGAAGGCTGCTCTATGACAGCGATGGCGATGGAGCGGGCGGTTCTGTTCATTTCGCCACGGTCGGCTCGAACCTCGGCATCACTGCAAACGATTTCTTTGTTGTGTAATTTGCATATCGAGCAGGTAGGCCCTCTTCACCTTTGGAGAGGGTCTGACTGCCGCCCACCATCTTCGAGGCGCTGCAGGATCTCACGTACCAGACGCATGTCCGAGCTGAGATTGTTCAGCGTGCTCTCGACGGCCCGCATCGATGTTGCCGCTTCGGCCGCCTGCTTCTCGACGGCCGATATTCTGAGCTCGTGATTATCGAGCTGGCGTATCGTCGCCTCGACGGCTGTCATGCGGTTATCCAACCTGTCGATGGATCGAGAGTGTGCGTCCTGATTGGCATTGACGCGCTCCCAAATTGCGCCCCACGCCATTATCCCTCCAGCGAAGCCGAACAGGATGACCAGGGTGTTTAGATTCCATTCGAATTTCCACGTTGGAGTTTTCACGATGGTTTTCTCTTCAGTTGCGTTGCTCAATCCCCTGCCCTCGTAGGTCCAATGCGAGTTACTGCTGCGCTTCACCGTGGCGAGCGCATTCCCCTTTCGTCCAGACCGAAGCGGCACAGATGCCGACTACAGTCCGGTCAATCTTCCGTTGATCCGCCGGAGTAGCGCCGCGCGCGCCGATCAGATCAGTGCCCACCACGCGGCGGAGACCGTCGGCACTTGCCGGAGCCGAAGTCCCACATCCCGTTAGGGCAAAGGTCAAAGCGAGTGCGGACATCGTCCGCAGTGCGGCCAGCTTCATTGTTCTGCCTTTCTATGGATTGACGAACGTCATTGCCGCCCTGCCGGTAGATCCATGCGAGGACGACCGCGACAATCGAAAGCACGGCGACTGCCGCAATTGATCCGAGGGTTGGACAGCATCACCCCGCCTCCCGCACGCGCCGGACGAAGTACCAGAGACCGACAAGCACTGCCGCGACCATTGCGGCGGCAAGCGCCCACTGGACAGGGCCGTTGCCAGCGAAGAGCGCACCTGCGGCCGAAAGGAGACCGCCGAGCGGCCCCCAAGCTTCTGGCTTCTGCAGCACCTCACCGAGGCCGGTGTCGCGGCTGTCTGCCTTCGCTCCGGCTTCCGGTGGGTTCTCGACCTTCTCGACCGTCCGGCCGCTTGCGTCCGCCGCTAGGCGCAGCGCATTGCCCAGCACGCCAGGTTGGTCCTTCCATTGCCCCTTCGGATCCTTGCCGGTGACGCGGATCGTCCAGCCGCGACCATTGACAGGGAAACCGGTCTTGCCGTTGGTGAGCGATCGAAGGAAACGCATGCGGGCGTCGCAGTAGTCACGGATGAGAGTGCTGATGCCGCCCGGATATTTCCGCACGGCCGCGAGCGTCTGCTCGCCCAGCTGCCCGTCCTCGCGAACGCCGACGACCTTCTGCAGCGTCTTCACCGCTCGAGCGGGTCCGGAGTTCACTCCGAAGTCGAACGCTGCATAGTCGAGCCCGGGCGGCAGCAGATCGCCCCCGCTCTGTCCCCAGTAGGAACGCCGGTAAATGTCCTCGGCCTCTTCTCGGCTCACGGCCTTAACCTGGTCGGCCGTCACCGACTTCACGCCGCGATGCGCCGCGAGTGTCGTGTGCGTGACGCCATATTTTGTCGGGCCGCCCCGATCCGACTTGCGGTTAGAATAGCCGCCCTCATCCCCGAACATGAGTTCGAGGGCGACGGGGAGAGTTTCCCGAGCCATTACAGTCTCCTAATGCTGGATGTTTTTGGGAGGGCTCCCCCTCACGGGCGGCCCTAACGCTGGGAGCTTCAAGACAGGGAAGGGTTGCATCCTTGTCTCTCGTGCTTTAGCCGGTGTCAGAAATCGATGCCGAAAACGGGGGTGACATGTTCGAAATTCTTGCGAAAAACAAAGAGCTGATTCAGGTTTCTGAACAGAAGGTTATCGACAACAGCTCGATCACCGTTAAAGGCGAGAATTCCTCGGTCGCAATCTCTGGCGGCGGGATGTACAGGGGCGCCAAGATACTCGTTGAATCAGACAATAGCAGCGTCATCATCGAGGAAGGGGTGATTTTCACCGGCTCCATCTTTCTCAAAGGCAAGGCCCCGAACGCCGTGAAAATCGGGCGCGGCTCAACTTTCGGCAGCGTAAATATTATATGCTCGGAGGGCTCTTCGTTTTCGTGCGGCTCCGACTGCATGTTCGCATGGGCGATAGAAGTGCGGACGACCGATTCACACGGAATCTTTGACCTCGCCACCGGGGAGCGCGTGAACGCTCCAGAGGATATATCAATCGGCAATCATGTTTGGGTTGCCGCTAAGGCCACCCTCGCCAAGGGCACGACAATTGGCGATGGGTGTGTCGTTGGCATGAATTCATTCTGCAACCGTGACTACGCCGTTGAAAACTCGATCATAGTGGGGAACCCCGCTAGGGTAGCCCGGAGCGGTATCCGGTGGGAGCGGCCCTTGCTTGGCTAACACTGCCGGATCACGGTGCGATTTCCCTTGCGGGCACTCATCCGAAGCAAAGCATCCGACTAACCAGAGGGATCCGTAAACCATTTGAATTCCTTCTTGTTGAAAACGCCGCGAAACGGCCCCGCGCGGGTTGGAAGACAGACGGGCGGGGCGCCTCTGGCCTTGCCCATTTCTTCGCTGACCTATATTAGCCGCCAGAGATGAACCGGGGGAAGGTCGCGCGGGTGTCTGAAGCAAGTGTCAAAAGAGAAGCTCTGAGCGCAGTTCGCAATCTCTTGGCGAAAAATCAAAAAGATCAGGCACTCACAATAGCTTCTTTATTTAAGGCGAACGAGAAGACTTCCTCCGTGGATGACCTGATCTTTTACGCCAGGATCATGGCTGAAGTCGGCGACGTAGAGGAAGCCACTCGCTTCATGAATGCCGCTCTCAATAAGGCCCAGCCTAATTCAGTAACACACGCATTAGAGACACTGTTTTGGCAGATCCGCACTCGGCAGGATTTGCGAAGTCTTCCGAGGGGCGCAGCCGCTCTGTCGCACGTCCTTTCGATGGGAGAGATCAAGACCGTGCTCGACGTCGGGTCCGGCGGCGGCGAGCATGCTCTCGAATTTGCAAAGTCTGGACGATCGGTCCACTGCATTGATTACGGCACATCCGTGTATGTCAGAAACTCGGAGGTTACGAGTTCGGCAGACACAAACAGCAGGATCAAAACAACGATCGGCGATTTCATGCAGACCGAGCCGGGGGGAACATACGATCTCGTTTGGTGCAGCCATATCTTGGAGCACCAATTGAACCCCAACCTCTTCCTGAGGAAGTGTTTGTCTCATACCTCCGACGGCGGTTGGGTTGCGGTGACCGTGCCCCCTCTTAAACACGAGATCGTCGGAGGTCATGTTACGCTTTGGAACGCTGGGGTGCTGCTGTACCAACTCGTCATGGCGGGGAATGATTGCTCCGAGGCGCTCGTGATGAATTACGACTACAACATCAGCGTTGTTGTGCGGAAGGCGCCGATCGATCTTCCCACCCTTGACTATGACTCTGGCGATATAGGTCGGATCGCTCCCTTTTTGCCACCAGAATGCCCCGAAGGTTTCGACGGAAGAATGCTCGGCCATGCAATTCGTCACCACCAATGGTAGCTTTCTAGCCGCTAAGAGCCTCTAAAAACGCAGCAACCTTGACGCGCCCAAGGCGGCACTGGTAGATCGCGAATTCTTCCCAGGACCACAGCAACAGGCTCTTCGCAAATGAACACTGTCTCTCGCACAGACTTCGTGGCACATTCGATAGTTGTTCACCCCTTTGGCGAGCCGAGTCTTACCGTTATCATCCCCGTCAGAATTACAGACGGCCGGCGCGATGTTTTCGACCGAATTTCGTTCTTTGAGTCCGATAGCGAGCTGCCGCCGAACGTTGATTTCTTGGTCGTCGACGACGGCTCAACGGACGAAGACTATCGTCTTTTGTGCGATCGCGAATCCGCCCGTGTGAAGGTGATAAGCACCGGCGCGAAATATTATCAGGACTTTTCCTTGGCCCGCGCCCGGAATTTTGCAGCGCAGCGGGCCAAAGGTGATTTCGTCATGTTCATGGATGCGGATCTGGTCCCGTATCCTGGTTTCTACCGCGACATATTCGTCGAGATCCATGCGCTTCAGATGCAGACGCACGTCAACCGATTTCTGATGGTGCCCGTAATCTATCTGACGGAGGCCGGCTACTCTCTTATGCAGAGCCTGCCTAGTCTCTATTGGAGAAGCCACTTCATCAATGCGAAGAACTCAGATGACAGGAACCTGATCGAGAAGCACTCTTCCGGTACTTCGGTTATAGTCGTCGATCGCCATTATTATATGTCCAGAGGCGGACAAGACGAAGACTTCCAAGGGTGGGGCTTCGAAGATTACGAGTTTACAAACCGCCTGGTTCGGCGGTCACAAATGTTCCCGCTGCCCAGCGACTGGCTCTCGATGGCGGGCAACTTCATGACCATAAACGCTTACGAGGGATGGAAGGCCTGCTACAGACTCCACGGTGACTGGTTGGCTGCAAAAGGAATATATCTTTTCCACGCGCCGCACCCGATCGAGCAACACTACCATTCCAGGAAGGCCCAAAACGAACAGTTCCTGCGGTCGAAGATGGCCGCTGACGCTGAAACTCCTTCTGAACCTAATCCGCTGCCGGACCTTCGCGTCGGTACCTCATTACTATTCAGACGGAATCCTTTCTGCTGGGATCGCGAGTTCGCTCCATTTCTCGGAAACCCACTGTTCGTCAATGAATCCGAGTTTGAAACCGCCTCTCAATTCGGAGACTTCGTCAGGGATTCCGGTGTCTCACGTGTCGTTTTCGCCAATCCATATGCAAACGAAGCTCTTCTGACTTTCTATCGCTGGTGCCGCGAAAATAAGTTCCCTTACGTGGTCTGTGAGCGGGGGGCGCTCCCAGATTCGATCTATCATGACAAGCACGGTTTCTTGTCCGACAGCGAGAGCTATCAGCCGAGCACTTGGGATCACCACCTCTCCAAAGAGCAACGCGAGCGGACCCTCTCATATATCGCCGAGATACGTCACGGCAGTCACATGCTGGAGCAGCAATCCGACCGCGTCGACTTGGCCACTCTCAAACAGCGGCTAGGCATCAAACACGGGCAAAAAGTCCTTCTGGTTCCGTTCCAGCAGCCAAACGATACAGTCATTAAGTACTTTGCCGGCCCGATCGGTTCCTACGAGGCTTTCCGCCAGCAAATCGTGCGCGTGGCCGCTGAACTGGGCGAAGACTGGAAGGTCGTCTACAAGAAGCATCCAGCCGAGGTCGATTTTAGGCCAATTCCAGGGGCCACATCCGCGCATGACGAAAACATCTACGATCTTCTGGAGCTAGCATCGGCTGTAGCCGTCATCAATTCTGGCGTCGGCGTTTACGCCATGATGTTCGGCAAGCCTTTGCTCGTCTTCGGAGACGCCTGGTATGCGCACGATGGCATTTGTTTCCAGGTGAACGCTGCGGATGATGCTTGCGAGATAATCAGAGGCGACCTGACCCTCGATTACGAGCGGCTCCTCCGCTTCATTCACTATCTCCGTTTCCAATTCTATTCTTTCGGCAAGATGACCTCACGCCGTGTGCAAATGCCTGATGGTTCACCTATCACGGCGACGACAAGCATCTCGTATTACGAACTCAGGGGATGGACCCAGCTAGAACGCGTCCTGAAACATTATGAGACAATACCGTTCAAGGCGCCTATTTTTGATAGATACAAGGGCCGAACCAGCCAGCAGAAAGTGGTAAGCCCAGCCCCAATTACGGCAAAGCCGGCGCCAGTTGCGCCGAAGGCAACGCCAGTTGCGCCGAAGGCAACGCCAGTTGCGCCGAAGGCAACGCCAGTTGCGGCAAAAGCCCCGAGCAGCAAGGAATTGGTCGCTTCCGGCAGGTTCGCTGAAGCAGCCGCCCGATTTGAGCAGGCTTACAAAAGCAATCAGTCTCGGCCGAATTTATTGCGATCGGCAGCCGAAATGCACACCCGCGCAGGCAACCGCTTCGCAGCGATTGCAAACCTAAAGCTGGCAAGAAAACAACTCCCCACGAACAGGAACTTGCGTCGGAGGCTCCTCGTCTTGCAGTACCCAGTCTTGAAACACGTGATCGGTGATCGTCCGTTTCCCGTCGAGGACGCATAAAAACTCCGCTCGATGGTGGGCGATGTCAAATCAAGGCTGCCATTCAGAACTGGAGGTTGAAACCTCCGGCCTGCGCTGATATCGGAGGCGCCTTGTACAACGAGGGCCGCTCCGAAGATGAACGCGATCACGCTGATCATTTCCATCAGAACGGATGACTTTTCCGACTACCGAAAGCGTCTCGAACTGAGGGATGTCCTCGACCTGCAAAGCGTTCACACGATCATCGTTGACGATGGAAGCCCGGCCGCGGTCTCGGATGATATTCGCGCATTTTGCGAGCCTCGGGGATACGAATACCTTCGTCTGGATACTGCGGAGGAGCCTTTCTCTCTTTCGCGAGCACGCAATGCTGGGATCCACGCAGCCGCTACCGAATGGATATGCTTCGAGGATGCAGACCTTGTTTACAGGTCTGATTTCTACCAACGCCTTATTCGCGAACTCGAAATATTGGATGAAACGCCATTCAACTTTCTGACCGTGCCGGCGGTATACCTTTCCGCTGACCAGTCGGAGCGCGTTTTCGCAAACGGTACAGACGCGGAATACGAACGGGCTCTTGCGCGCGCCTTGCTCGAAGACCCGCGCGGGAATCCATCCAATTCCTCAATACAGCACTACGCGCCGGCAAGCTCCGTGATTGCTCTGCGCCGTAAAACCGCTCTGTATGCCGGCGCCTTCGACGAAACATTCGTTGGTTGGGGCGGAGAGGATCGCGACTTCGTCCTTCGCCTTCTCGTAGTGAACAACCGTATTGAAAAGCCGGCCGATTTTTACGACACCAAACCTTGGAACCTAAACGAGACGGCAGATTTCGCAGGCTGGCGCGCCCTTTACAGACTCCATGGCGATTATCTCGCCCGAAAAGGCATGTACGCGCTGCATCTCTTCCATGAGCCGCAGACCTGGCGCACTGGAGGTCGCAATCTCAAACTGGCAGAAGAGAGGGCTTCGGAGTATCGATCGCTGCCAGCAAAGCTTCATGCAAAGCCTGATCCAAACCGCGCCCCCGACATCGTCGTCGGGTTCAACATTCATCTCGCGAATGAACAGGTACTCTCAGCCCTTTCAAACCCGGAGTTTATTGACGAGGACACCAAGATTGATGCGGACGCATACGCCCGCACGATCCTCGATAAAAAGCCGGCAAGCGTTTTGATGTGGAACCCTTACGGGACTGCGTGGCGTGAACAAGTTTACAGGGCACTCATATCCGGGGGCATCACTCCGATCGTCGCCGAGCGGGGAGCTTTACCTCGCGCGCTCTACTTCGATAAGGGCGGCCTATGCGTCGAGAGCCCAAGCTATGAGGAGCAAGTTTGGAATAAGCCTCTCTCGGATGAGGAACAGGCCGCCATTGCAGACTACATTTACGATCTCAGATTCGGCGACCACGCACTTGAAAAGCAATCTCAACGCGTGGGGACTTCTCTCGTGCGGCAGAATTTAAACATCCCGGCCGACGCGAAAATCCTCTTCATACCCTTACAGTTGTCGGATGATACGGTTACAACCCGTTTCTGCGAGCCAGGGAGGACCTATCTGGATTTCATCGACGAGATTAAGCGCCTCTCGTTGGCTCTGCCCCATGATTGGGTGATTGTTTACAAAAATCACCCATTGTCCCTTCTGCAAATCGACTTCCCCTCAGCGATCTGCGGCGACACCGCCCATGTCCATGACTTGCTTGAGGCATCTTCTGCTGTTTCCCTTTACAATTCCGGAGTTGGCGTCATTTCAATGGCCTTCAACAAACGAGTCTTCTACTATGGGCCTTGCTACTACGGCTTTGATGGCGTCAACGAACGGTTCATCAACGCGGGGAAGATGGTTGACCGTCTCGCCAGCGTTGAGCCTGTAGATGAGATTAAAGTGCAGAGGTTTTATCACTACTTGGTCAACCATCTCTACAGTTTCGCGGACTGGCACGCCGAGATAGCTAAAGTGAACGGCTCCTCAAAACGCAACAAGGTTAAGTGGATTCACTTTACCAGTGTCAAGATTCCCGGGTATGCGCCAGTCCAATCGCAGTATCCTGCGATCGACCTTCGCCGATCGGTTCTTTTTGACCCATATCGCCAGCATTCGATGGGCAATCGCAGTGCGGCAGGACCTGTCACACGGTTCGGAACCTTCGCAGAAGCCGCTGCGCATTTTGAGACCGCATACGAGAAGGACAAGTCGCGGCCCAATCTCTTGCGGTCGGCGGCTGAGATGCACATTCGTGCGGGTAACAAGGAGAGAGCGATAGTGCACCTCAAGTTGGCCTCAAAGCAATTGCCCGGCAATCGAAACGTGCGCAAGCGTCTGCTTGTGGTAAAGTACCCTTTCCTGAAGCGCGTATTCGGCGAGAGCGAATTTCCGGTGAACGTCTAATTTGGCGTTTCACCGTAGGAGGATATCGCATATGAAATCACGCACCGACGAGATGAACAATGAGGAGTTTTTGGCATATGTCCGCCGCGTCCTTTGGAAACATCGGACAACGCAAGCAGGTTCAGGCCTGTTTGCCGGTTCATGCGCCGCTTACCTGCTGGCATTCCCCGTAGTCGCCTGCGCCCTGCCCTCGGCCGTCGGCATCTGCTTGCTTTTGATTGCCGCCCACCTCCATCTGACAGAGCCGGCTTTCATTCCGCTCGCCATCGATGAAGAGTTGACCGAAGAGGAGCGCGTCAAGCGCGTGTTCCTCTCCGATCTGGAGATCATGTAAGGGGCGTCTAAATCGCCGCTACGATAAACGCCAACAGCTCGTCGTACCTCACGCCAAAGCGGTCTCCGGCCGGGGTGAAAGCCTGGACGATATTGCCGTCATCGTCCCGCAACTCAGGCGCTTCCGCCCAGCTATCATAGCAGAGCATGCCGTAGTCGTGCGCGGATAGACCCTCGCCTTCGAATGCCTTCACGACATCTTGAGCAATTATCCCCACGTGCACCCGCGCGCTTTCTCCCTTTACGTCGTAAGCGTCACGGAACCGATACCTCCGTATCAGTCCCTTCAACCGCAATGCAACTCGCCTCTCCGCCTCGCTCAAGACCGCCACGTCCGTCTTGTCGCGCTCATCCGACGTGTTGATCGTACCTGTTGCGGCAAAAACGGTTGCGTACCGGAAGGAGGCGTTCCCCAGGTTTTGCGTGCCGTCAGCGCCGGGGAAGAGATTCCCGTTGCTCGCCTGCAGTGTGAGCAGCAGCGTACCTGCCCCTGCGAGGCCGTTGTGGTTCCAAGTGAAACTACCGCCAGTGGTGACATTTGCCGTGTCAACAGAGAAACTCATCGAGCCCTGGCTCTCTAGAGCAAGCGATGTGCCGATCCCGTTCAACGCAGCGAGGGCTAACTTGCCGGTCGACTTATAAAGACGGTGGTTCTTGTTGAGCGCAATCCCCCATTCACTGCGATCCGGCAGAAATGTAGAGGTGTTCAGACCTGTACTGATGTCATTTACTACACCGTTGGTTAGAGCCGGCGAACCGACCCCCTCAACAGGACCGATCACGGTGGTGCGCGTCCTGCTATCGGAACCTTGGACCCTTACGACCTCGTTTAGATCGACGGCATAGGCGCCGCCAACAATGAGCGTCCCCTGTCCCTCCGTAACTATTATGGTCTGCTTAGGGATGGTTGTATCGGCTCTATGCCTGAACGACTTGACGGAGCAGCCGATTTCGGCAACGCCCACGAAGATATCTACAGTTCCGCCCTTTTCGTTGTTGCGCTCGAGGTAGGGCGAGATGAAGCTCGTCTCCTGCCCCTTATACAGGGCAATTGACCCCTTGCCGCCATCGTCCAATCCGCACTGCTGGACAACACAATTCACAAAAGAGCAAACGGTGGGAATGCTATTTGGCACATCAGGGTGGATGATGGCCTCTTTCTGCATGCCGGAAATGTAGTAGTCGACGTGCGTATTGCTGTTCGCCGCGCCGCTTTCGCGCAGACCGCGCAACCCGGAGAACAACTGAACGTTCTCGCCCCGGTATCCCCATGCGGAGATGTGGAGCTCATAACCCCCACTGATTGTCTCGATACGGACGTCTTTCAAGGAACAGCCCCGCGCAGCAATGGTCCACTCCGCCGGAGTGAACGACAGCTGCCCGAAATAGTAGTTGTTGCTGTTGTTCGAGACGCCTTCGTATTGCCCCGCAGTATTGGGGACGCCGTCGACAAAAGCGGCATTCGGGATGAATACGCCCCAAAGGGTGGCTCCGGAGGGGTTCCCTTTAAACGTCAGCGACTCGACGCGTGCCCATTGAGCTGCGCCATCTGCTATCTGCGGGTTACCGAATATGAACAGCGGGTTGTTGTTGAACGTGTTGGTGATGATGGTTCGACCGATCCCGGCACCACGCACAACTTGCCCGCTCTGCGAAGGGTACACCAAATCAGAGATGCCGTAGGTCCCCTCGGGGAAGTACACGGCGAACCCGCTTGCCAGCGCGGACCGAACGGCGATCAAGTCGTCAGTACCGTCGCCTTTGGCCCCATACCATTTGGCGTTCACTTCGCCATCAAAAACCCGCACCCACGCGCCGACCGTTGCTGCGACTGCATCGGCCTTGATGTAGATGCCTTCCTGCGTGTCCGCGGCGATTTGGCTAGAATAGTCTCCACTCTTCCACACGAACTGCCCTTCACGGCCAGCCTCGCGCAAGAAGGCTGAAGTGTGCGTCGTGGTGTCGATCGCTTTGAGAGCCGTTCTCGTGGCGGGAAAAGAGTTTGGAACGGCGGACAGTGCGGCAGCCGCCGCCGCTTCGCACGCAGCTAGAACGGCCGCGCTCGCCTGATCGCTCACCAGCCTGAACGTTAAGCCCGACACAATGCCCATGACGATCATGCCAGCAGGCAGGCCGCCCACTTCGACATTATTGCCGCTGTTCGTCTTGATCGTGAGCGGAGAGCCGCCGTTGAACGAAACCGTCACGGGCGAAGCGGTGTTCGTGTCGGCAACACTCATCCAAACCAACGCTGCCCCAGAAACTGGAATTGCGGTGGTCGCTTGGATCGCATTGGGCGTGCCGGCTCCAGCATCGTTGGCGATAATGAAGGAGAACGGCAGGTCTGACTTCCGATCCCACACATCGGTGGCAGGATCGAATCCGTAGACGCCGTTATATGCGACGGTAGGGTCCTGGATGACCCATGCCATACGCTTCTCAGTGAAAGAGGTGTCAGCATACAGCTCCGCGCGCGTGTCGTAGATCAGGCCACCATTAGCGGTGAAATCCGTGATAAGCCCTTCAACCCAAGTTCCCCAGGCGCGGATTTGCGCCTTATCCGGCTCATACGGATCAGAGGAAGGACCATCAGCCCAGATATTTGCGGCGAGTTCGACCATGATTTTTCCCATGCGAAAGCGCCCCGGCGACGCGCCAGGGCTTAAGAGGAGATGAAAGAAAGCGTCAGGAGACGGTGAAGGAGCCCGTAGCTACCGGCGAACCTTCGACGCCGGAGCGATTGATAGAGACAATCCAGCCGTAATAGGTGCCGGCGGCGAACGAACGAACCGACGAATCTGAACTGCTTGGTGCGCCATACTCTGGCGGGCCCGCGTAACTTGCCGTGCCGAAGTCACCCACCGTGTTCCAGTAGATCTTTGCACCCGCATAGTTGCCGCTGTTCGGTGCGGTCCAGTTGTAGGTTGCTTGACCGACGCCGCCGCTCACGCTTGGCGATGTGGCGATACCCGGAGGCGTCGGATCTGCGGTCGAAGTGACAGTCTCGGTGACCGACCATGTGGAATACCGCCGGTTGGACGCTATGTAGGCCACTTGAATATCAAGAACCTTGTCGGCCGGGACGTTTCCGGTGGAAAGGTCAATGTACCCGCCGGAAGGCTCTGCACTGGGGTTCTGTTGCTCCACCCAGGCGCCCGGCGTCCCGAGTCCATCAGCATCGGCCACCCTGTAGCGAACGACCGGCGTGAAGCTGCCATCCTCCGGATCGATAATGACGACGCGGATATAGACGCTGCCGCCGTTTGCCTTCGCCTGTATGAGGTTGATGACCGGTGTTGGAATGTCGGAGGCGTTCGCGGCCGGCGGTACCGGCGGCTGTTGCCCCTCTTCCGTGGCCGGGTTCCAATCGTCGATCCCCTCAGGATGCTCTATGAAGTCCATCGTGAAGCCGCCCTTTGTGAGGGCGACGATGGAGCGGCGGTTCTCGACCAGTTTCCCGTCCAGCTTGGGCAGCCGCTTGGGCGTCTCCAGCCGGACCCACCGTGCATAGACGGCATTGATACCGGAAAGGCGAACATCAAGGCTGCCCTTCACCTCCTGGCGCAGGCGGAGCCAATCCCGCTTGCCGAGTCGCCGCGCTTGCCGCCACTGGTGGCACCATTCGTAACTCCCTTCCATCGTGAGGACGCGGCCGGCGGCGATCTGCGCGTCGGTGTCCTCGAAGAAGTCGGTGTCGCAACTCGTGTAGTTTGTCGCCGGATAGGTGAATTTCGGGACGAGCCGATTGCACTCGTCCTCGAAAAGCACACCGTATTGAACGTTGTGGCCGACGATATCGGCATCGGTCAGCGTTGCTGTCCGGCTTTCGCGGAACTTGCCGACGGTCAGGATGCGGGCGCCGTCACCACGTGCGACCAGGTGACCGTCGCACGTGGCGAGGATCGCGTTCAGTCCCGACTTCGGCCCGTTCTCGGTCGTATCCCAGCCGTTGCACTGGTAGCGCTTTTCCGTGCCGCCGCCGGCGAGAGGGACATCCTCGTCGCAAATGTCAGCCTCCTCTTTCCAGAGGTCGATGACCGGCAGGAGCACCTTCTGATAATCCAGGCCGAATCCGAATTCGTTGAAGCAGAGATGCCAAGCCAAGATGATGGCCGCGTTGCGGGTCCACGTCCAAGTGCTCTGGTCGGTCGGGCTCTGCGCGGGATCGCGGAAGTCCCAGCAGTAGGCGCCATCGATCTCAACTGAAGGCGACGGCGCACCATACGGAAACGCAGTCTGCTGATCCTGCGCGTCTGCATTGTGGGCACGCATTGCCAACGAAGCCTGACCGTCGCCTCGATGATCGGTTGTCCAGATGCCATCCGAGCCCAGTTCCGAGACAAGCTCGGCATATGGCGTTTCCGGAGTGGCGCCGAGGCGAGTGTAAAGGCGCACATTGGCCGAACCCGCCCCATACCGACCGCCCGTCGTCAGCGGCGTCACGACGTTGTCGACGACTGTCACCTCATCATCATTCAGGTAGAAGCGATTGAACGATTTGATCCGATGCCCGGCGAGCGCCTGGACAGAATACAGCTTGGAGCCCTTCGCCTCCCACATCATCCGCGCGCCAGCAACGCGAGTGCGCCCGACGGCATAGACCCGGAACGGTATCGCCTGGTTGAGCGGTGCTCTCCCATCTTCAGGCTTGGGTGGCTTCGGTGCTTGCGCCAGAAGCGCTTGGAGACCGATTGAGATCGCCGTCGTTGCAATCGCCGACGCGATCGACGCGTAGGAGATGGACGCAACGCCAATATTGAACGCACCAGTGCCGAGGACAGCCGTGAAGATCGGCGTGAAGATCGGATCAAACAGAACTTCGCTGTAGAGCGACGTCGTGCAGCCCAGCCCATAGCGCTGCAGCATCATGCGGCGATGGAAACTCATCCTATGCGTTCTCCATCCGTCGTGCGCCAGGCTGCAACGTGATCAAGTTTCTTGGCGATGACACCGGACGGCGCCAGCAGAGCCCAGAGCGGGCCGAAGCGAATGGCGCAGACTTCCTTGCCGCCATCCATGCCCGAAGGTGCCAGC
>Ga0228711_1006230_pt1 | contig 17823 bp, 8 predicted proteins | sample MedpolnodulmetaG_2_FD_177996 | JGI IMG/M metagenome (GOLD analysis project Ga0228711, IMG submission 177996) | Root nodule microbial communities from Medicago polymorpha collected in Santa Monica, California, United States - brown nodules | ecosystem: Host-associated > Plants > Roots > Nodule...
TGAGTTTGGACCAATATATTATATGATAAATTGCATCATTAAATTATGCAATTATTTATTTGATCAGTTTTTTTTTTTTGAAAGGATTATTTGATCAGTTATGCTTGGTAGTATATTCACCGTTTATTAACTATCAGAGCACATTCATAGTCCCTTGGCTATACACTATTGTAGCTGATTTTAAAGAAATTTTAGCAGTACTATAGATATTAAGCCAGGGGATTACTTAAAAACTAGAGCTATAATAATGGAATTGTTATTGTATTATCAGACAAGTATTACACGTTTAAGACTTGAATCTTACATCGAAAGAATAACCAATGCTAGATTTATTATTTTATCATAACATTTCGAAAACGGAAAATAATAGTACTTTGTTTTGTAATGGTACAATTTTAAATTTTAGGATTTTTTCTAAAAAGTATTGTTCTTCTGCACATAATTCTTGCACGGGTATACACACCGGTTTGTTTAAAGGAGAATGTTAACCGGTACTCTGAGGACATTGCTTAAGCATCCAAAACAAGCAAATTTTCATGAAAATATTGCGTAATCATTATTTGGTCAAAAGTAACATCTTATATTTTTAAAACAAAATTTTTATTTGTAGAATCTTTAACTAAAGCCCTGAGGGCACTGATTAGCAAAACCCTTGTTTAAAAATTAAATATTTTTTCTCTTTCTTTCTTTTTTGGGTTAAATATGTTTTTAGACCTTATAAATATGTCAACTTTTCGTTTTAGTCCCTCTAAAATTTTCCTTCAACTTTTAGTCCATATAAAATTTTCAATCTTCACTTTTGGTCCCTCTTTTAAAGTAAACTCATACGTAGAATTCATATTTTTTAATAAAATTTTCCAGAAAAATTCAATATATTATAAGAATCACGTAAAAAAAAATTTAGATAACAAAACATGAATTTAATATGAATTTTTACGGTTAAAATTTCATATTTAACTTGTATGTTAAAAAATTCTAATTTTTTTTGGGAATTTTTTTTAGAATATTTTACACATTTATGCATAATTTCATTAAAAAAAATACAAAAATTAAATTAAAAATAGGGACCAAAATTAGTGATTAAAAATTTTATAGGGACTAAAAGTTGAAGAAATTTTTTAGAGGGACTAAAACGAAAAGTTGACATATTTATAGGGACCAAAAACATATTTAACCCTACTTTTTTTTATTTCTTAACCCTCTATATTGGATGGGGAATGTATAGTAATTCAGAACCAAAGAAGTACGGTATGGGTAGCGAATAATAATTCATCTAGGATCCATTCACAAATTTGTTTTATCGTTAATTACCCTATTATCATGACCCATTTTAAGATTTTTGCGCCCTAGGCAAATCTACAAAGCTGTGTCTTTTTTTAAAGTCTTTCTTCTTCTATTTTTTTGTTGCAAATGTTTCATTCATAAGCATGTTATCTAGAAATATTTTCGATAAATTTAACTAAAGAGAGTTAAAAAGGAATATATGTACATAGTTAAAATAATAATTTTGATGTCCCTAATAAATGGTGCCATAGACGCGGCTGTCCCTCCAACCCACGATGTAGCTCAACTAGCTCAACTGATTGAGTTAAGACATCCAAGGGTTTGAGAAAGAGGTTCAAAGTTCAAATCTTAGTTGCTTAGATAATATGAGTGAATAGTCAAATTTAGATAATGTGACCATCAATCAACTTCGTCTTTGAATTTTTTTCTCAAAGTGTGTGTTTGATCAGATAATTAATTTATCTGATGATATTTTTTATCATTTACTAGTGTTATATTTATTTTGTATGGCCCGAGTCGTCCTATTTAAATACAAAGATAAAAACTTTATAGAGACTGCAAACCGAGTTATATGACCGAGTCATTCAATTCTTTTATGCGGTTCAACCAATGATCTAGTGACCCACTACCCTTACCGGTTCGATGACCGATCTGGTTTTTAAAACTATGGTTAGATTAGTATTGAACGATCAACTTTTCAACTTTGATTAATTGTTAGTCATCTAATCTTAATAAGATGATTAAGATTTTGGAAACCACATTAATAACGCAATTTTATAATTTAATTAAACAACTTTTTTTAAAGAAAAAAAGAGCACACTAATCAACACCAAAAAGCAATATTCTGAAAAATGTTATAGATGCATTTTTGTTTTATATTTTTCTTTCTTATTCGACTTAAAAGATTTGAACCATGATTGTGAGGTCTCATCGGTTCATATATGCGGTCTCTATAAAGTTTTTATCTTTATATTTAAATAGGACAACTCGGGCCATACAAAATACTCTCTTCGGTCCTATTTATAAGAGAAAGTTTGGTCAACAAAAGTTGATGTATCTGGACTGAATTTTTAACCAGATACATCAACTTTTGTTGACCCAAATTTCTCTTATAAATAGGACTGGAGGGAGTATAATTTAAAATGTCCTTTCGAACAATAAAAATGATACAATATTCAAAATTACTAATTGAAAGTTAATGTTCTCAGGTCCTAGTTCAACTGATAAAATTGGCAAAATTGCTAGGTTGAACACCGTGATCAGAATTCGAACTCTAGCTTATCAACTTATGTGGATGAATTCTCAAGTGAATATTGTCATTTCGTCCATCTAAAATAACATTGAAAGTTTCCAGCTTCAGGGTCCATCAAACATGATTAGTTCTTGTTTGTTGCATCCTTCGCAGAATCAACAACTCCTTGAGCCTTTGCTTGCATCTGCTGACCAGTCTAAACATAATAAAAAAGAAAGATATAAGCAACATTTTTACATTTAAGCCATGAATTTGTGTTATAAGTCTATTTCATACAATATTTTAATTTTGTAAACAAAAAATTGCTATCTCTTGCGTTGATTCTCTTGCAGATTGAGCAGCATTGCTAGCCTTGTCAGCCAAGTTGCTAGCCTGTTCCTATTAACAACACAAAAAATATCTTTAATTAATTGGTTGCTGTATAACTTTAGTGCATTAATATTTTATATATCTCTTCCTCCAATCTTATAAAAAAAATATATAGTTAGATGCAACTGATTCTCGATCTCATATAAAAATAAAGGCATGTAACCAAAAAAATATAAAAATAAAGGCATCCTGAATAATGTATTTCAAGAAAACTTATTTTACGAAAATAAAAGAGGCATATTGGAAGGTAAAACACATACATTAAATAAGGGATATATATTTTAGAAATGACATAAAAAAATAGTTAAATTCTCTTATATTCAAAATCACTAAATACATATATAGAGGCGGAGCTACACCAATTTTTACGAGGGGGTCAAATACAAAGAATATTTTTTAGGCAAAGAAAAATTCACTTTTTTAAATTTTATATATTAAATTTAAGGGGTCAATATGTTTAATCTTTATAAAATTAGGTTTTAAGGAGTCAAATATATTTATAAATGAATAATTGTTAAATAGATTAACAATTTCTTTTTCAACGTCAATAAATAAATTATTTACATTGAACTATCATCCATTTTACTTGTTGAGAATGTTTTCTTTATAGTTGTTGTAGAGACCAAAATGTCAAAACAAGACAAAAAAAAGTTTATTAATCAAGTAATAATCTTTTAACCTTTTTATTTATGCTATTTTTTTTTAATAAACTTGTTTAAGATAGTTGAGAATATGTTATTGAGGTAGGTAAATAATAATATACTTAGTTATTCAATAGAAATAAATTATTTGGGGTAAGCAATGCTACCCCATCACTCCAAAACATTCTCCCCGAACGAATATAGTTTTGCTCATATTTGAAGACGAGAAAAGTACATGAGAGAAGGGAAAGGAAACCTGGGTTTGGCCCTTGGCCTGTCCAGCATTGTAGCTTGCATTGTTAGAGTCCATCTTATCTTGTGAATATGAATTGAAGATTATAAGAAATATTTGAATGATTGATGTTGAGATTTAACTCTATATATATGGCCAAAGTTTCCCATGGATATTGCACTACTTGTAGCACTAACATTTTCTTTGTGGTAGTCTTGTAGCTATATTTGTGCAAATGTAGAATGTTTCCTTTACTATTTTCAGGTTATCATTTCAGAGCCACATACATAGAGATGGGCATGGTTCGGTTAACCATATTAACCAAACCGAACCGAATCAAAATGTTGAAATGGTTCGGAATAACCGAACCGAACCGTTTAAGGTTTGTAACTAACTGAACTGAACCAAAGTCATGATTCGGTTAATCGTTTGCTTGCCTGTTAACCAAACCGAACCGAACCAAAACCAAAATTTTCTAAGCCACCACTTGAGCAAAAGAAGGCAGAAGAGAGAAAACAATTTGGAGCAATTGACTATGATGCACCTATTTCCTCAGACAACAAAACAATTGGCTTTGCTACCAAGGTTGGAATAGGTGTAGCTGCTGCAGTCTTTGGTCTCGTTTTTGCTCTTGGAGATTTTCTCCCATCAGGAAGGTATACATTACATTGCACACACATGCACCTCAAGGCCTCATTCAATCTTTTAACTGCTAATTTTCAATCTTTTGCTATCAATCAATGTGTTTGATATGTTCATTGCTTATTGAGGCATCATATCTTTCTGAAGTCTCCAACTAAACATTTTCAGATATTTAAGAGTTGGAAATCATGATACAACTTATTTTCTCACCAAAATTCAAAACACACTATCATAGAAACCCGACTTCAAGAGAAACCAAAATTGTATTGTTGATACTCTCTCTGCCTAACCTCGCACGGTTTTAACAAACAATAACCGAATGAATCCCTTTTGGTTCAGTTAATTGAGTTTGGTTCGGTTAACCGTTCGGTTCAGTTAATAAACTGTTTTTAAAACAACGGTCCAGTTCAATAACCAATATAATGGTTCAGTTAATTTTAGTTTGGTTCGGTTCGGTTCAGTTTTTAAATATTTTTGCCCACCCCTACACATACATAAGGAATGAATTAGTTATTTTAAAACATTCAACGATGAAATTGACTAATGGTCACAAATTCAAGAAATAAGTAGCCTATTCACTCAAGATAATACAATAATAACAAATAACTTTTACCTATAAAAGATAACTAAACACTAAATTAAGTAATTTATGTTTGGATATCTTTCACTCTAAAAACAAGTTTGATTTAAGATTTAGTATAAATACTAATTATCACTTCCAATGGAAGTGAGATTTAGAGATAATATTAGTTTAATTTTTTTTTACAAAGCTAATCAAAACAAAACAAAAACATACTATTCATATGAAACTATCTAACTATCTTCAAGTCGATAAGATGACATTCAAAAAAATCGCTGGGTTGGTTTGCCTCTCAAATAGACGACTCTATAAATCGAACTTCTAGAGTCGTCCATTTTGAATTAGTCTTTCAATTTTATTTTAAAAACAGTGATGTTTCATCAAAATTCGATTGCTTAATTTAATATTTATTCAACTATATTATTAATAATTGGAGAGATATTTATCATCCAGCTATTTTTCCATCCGTGTGTTTCATCCCTTAAACATTAAGAGGTATGAAATAGAGGGAGTGGTTTTGATGTATGGTAAATCTTTGTCAATATTCAGTCTCTCATTTAAATAAATCCACTTCCACCAAATAAAAACCATATATTTCACGCAATAATACAATCTACATTGTTAGATTAGTATTGGAAGATCGACTCTTCAACTTTGATAAATTGATTCCAAAATATTTGATAGAAATTGTGAGTCGTCTAATTTTAATAAGATGATTCAAATCGAAAATTCTATGATCACGTTGAAGCAATTCAAGTTTTTTTTAGAGTGGGCTATTCAAATTCAACTAATGGTGATATATATGATTGGCAGAAATAATGTTCAAGTTTTTTTATTTATATTTATTAATTTATTTTCATAAAATGAACCCATTAAAAGTAATGCTTTGTTTTGTTGTGTATAGATTGGGCAACAAGCAAAGGCTATATTTATTGATTTATTTAGTTTCCCTTAAACAAAATGTTTTCAGCTGATTGATTTATTTTGGAACTACGTTTATTTTCAAATGTAATAATGTTACATTTTTATCAGTAAGTAGATTCAAGTTTCAAATTATTTAATTTCCGAGTTCGTTTCCAAAATCTATACACAAAAGTGTATAACTATTATTCGTCAATAACGCTATATTCTGATTTAATTAAACCACTTATACTTTCCGGTAGCCGAAAGCAAACCGCAACACTATTTTTAATTATCACTTGTGGTGTCTTAATCCTCTTAATTGTCTAGGGATCTTTTTGTAATAAACTTCGTTTTGCCTTTGTTTCTTTTATCAGACTGTTGATGTAATTGTTTTGACTTTCCTTTTTTCAGACATTCTTTGTGTTTGAATTGTCAGGTTTTATGAGTGATGAAATTTCATTTTAGCTTTTTCAACAAAATTAAGCCACTTATATGTAGTTGTCTATACATATATTATGATTCTGATTATAACTTCAACCGAAGTACGCTAGTTAACACCGAAAAGAAATATTCTAAAATATGAACAAGACACTACTTTTAATTATCACTTGTGGTGTCTTAATCCTCTTAATTGTCTAGGGATCTTTTTGTAATAAACTTCGTTTTGCCTTTGTTTCTTTTATCAGACTGTTGATGTAATTGTTTTGACTTTCCTATTTTCAGACATTCTTTGTGCTTGAATTGTCCGGTTTTATGAGTAATGAAATTTCATTTTAGCTTGTTCAACAAAATTAAGCCACTTATATGTAGTTGTCTATACATATATTATGATTCTGATTATAACTTCAACCGAAGTACACTAGTTAACACCGAAAAGAAATATTCTAAAATATGAACAAGACATTAAACCGATGAGACCTCTCGATTATGGTTCAAGTGAATTAAGTCCAACAAAAGAAAGAAAAATATAAAACAAAAAAGCATCTACAACATATAATTTAAAATTCCCTTTCAAATATTCAAAATAAAATAACATTCAAAATCACTAATTGAAGGTTGACGTTCACAAGTCCTAGTTCAACTGACAAAATTGTCGAAATTGCTAGGTAGGACACCGTGATAAGTGTTCAAACCCCTAGATTATCAACTTATGTGGGTGAATTCTCGAGCGATGACAATTGTCATTTCGCCTATCTAAAAAAAAATTGAAAGTTGACAGATTCAAGGTTCATCAAACATAATTAGCTCTTGTTTGTTGCATCCTTTGCAGAATCGACAGCTCCTTGAGCTTTTGCCTGCATCTGCTGACCAGCCTACACATAATAAAATAAAATAAAATGTAAGCAACAATTTTATATTTAGGCCATGAATTTTATGTATAAGCTATATTAATTTTGTAAACTAAAAATTGTTACCTCTTGCGTTGATTCTTTGGCAGACTGGGCAGCATTGCTAGCCTTGTCCATCAAGTTGCTAGCTTTTTCCTATAATCAACACAAAAAATATATGTAATTAATAGATTACTATATAAATTTAAATTGAGTGCATTAACATTTATATGTATATATTCCTAGGATATTAATTACTATAAGCAAAATTCACTAACTTAAATTTATTAAAAAAATTATTTAAATATGAGAGAAGAGAAGGGAAACCTGGGTTTGGCCCTTGGCCTGTCCAGCATTGTAGCTTGCATTGTTAGAGTCCATCTTGTCTTGTGAATATGAAATTAATCAACTGAATGAATTGAAGATTATAAGAAATATTTGAATGAAAGATTAATGTTGACATTTAACTATATATATAGCCAAAGTTTTCCATGGATATTGCACTATTTGTGGTTCTTGTAGCTATTTTTGGGGAGTGTGTGTGAAAGAGATATCGATCAGTTTGATCAGGAAAATTTCCTTTACTATTTTGAGGTTATCATTTGAGAGCCACATACAGATGAAATGTAGAATGTTTCTGCCATATTTTTTCATTTAATTAACAAAAAATAAAAAACCATGCTTCACTTTTAAAGTGTTTCGAGTTTGGACCAATGTTTGATAAATGTGATATAGGAATCAATCAAAGAGAAATAATCTATTGACAACTATTTTGAGTAAACCTAGTGAACAACTCTTTATAAAAAAGTCATTTAGTTTTTTTTTAATCATTTTTAAGTTTTTGGGCTGTTAATATCTATGTTGTCTTGTATATTTTTTATTGTCTCAAAGTTGTTATTTATTGTTCAAATTGCATATCTCATGTGTTAAAATTAAGTTTTATTTATCTTAACTCAATTTGAATGGACTAATTTAACTTCTTAAAAACAAAATTGTCTTAACGTCTACTTTAGTGTGTTGTCGAATAATCCAAGTCCTTACTTTTTCTTTATGGACTGGTGAATAATAATCCAAGTTCTAAAGTAACTAAGATATGTTGAATCATTTTGTCAAAAAATAAAAAGGTTCAATGATTATTTAGAAGAACAATTAAGGATGTCATGACTGAGGTCGAATCCCGGTACCTCCACTTGTGTGTGTGAATTTATAATGGCTTTGCCATTTCGTCTATCTACCAAAAAAAATAGCAACAAGAACGGAGGCACGTATATTGTTGTAGGGGCAAATGTCCCCAATATGTTTTCACCATTTATTAATTTATTAAGTACTATATACTTTTTTTAAAAAATATACTATATACATGTTATTTATATAAATAAGATTTGATTAATTGAACTCATAACTCAAAAGATCTTCTTGACCTAAAAATAAATAAAAGCTTTCTTTGGTCAATTAAGGTTAACTTAGTTGGAGTTGGTAGTTCAATTAGTTTGAATTAAATAATAGCGAGTTGAAAATTTTAGGTTTAAACTCGGACAAATTAAAAAATTAATCGAACAACTAATTACAAACATTTATTATTAAAAAAAGGTTAATTTAGTTGATAATGAAATGACTTATATTGTTATATCCCATAAGAAGGTAAGTTCAACTCCCACCGACAACCAAAAAATCTTGTTGGTAGCAATATATAGTAACTTGAAGTCTATCTTAATCATAGTGAACCACATACCACCGAGAGCCAACACACCTCAAAAAATTTAATAAAAAAAAAAATTTTTCTTATTTAAATATCATGAAATATTGGTCGTAAAATTGCTTAACATATGAACAATTGAATGATTATATTGTTTAGTTATTTAAACAATGAATTTCGTTTCATTTTCAATATCATCAATCCTAAAATCTCTATGTTGAACAACTGAATCATTATATTGAAAATGAAAAAAATGTAGCCAACAATTATAGTATATTGATGCTTTCAAAAATAAAATGGTGTATATATTTTAATCTACAAATTTATATATTGGCCCCGGTATTTAAAACTTATGGAAACAAGAAGAAGATTTTTTTTATGAATTTAAGTGACAATATAATATTGTGAAAAAAAAGTGACAATATAATAGTCATTTTACAACCGTCTTGAATGGTTAAACCATTTACTACTGAATTAGCATGTATGTAAACTATGATCAAGTTCATGTACTACTTGAACTTAATCTAAGATGTAGTTCAAGTGGTTGAGCTTAAACAACCAAAGAAGTTTGAGAATGAGAATGAATATCAGGATTCAAATTTTGACTGCTTAAAATAACATCTATCCATAAAATTAAAAAAGAGTGGGCTTAAAATTAAGTTTGAAATGAAGTAATTTATGATTGGATATGTTTTACACCGACAACAAGTTCGTTTTGAAATTTAGTGTAAAATTATTAAATCTAGTTATAAAATCTACTCTTTATCACTTCTAATCGAAGTGAGATTTTTAAAGTTAAATTAGTTTTCATTCAATTAACTTTATTTTGAAAAGAGTTTCCATTCAATTAACTAAGCATGTACGTTTTTATTAAAATCACATTTGATAGGAAGAGAGAAAATTTTTTAAGTCAAATAACCTACTTGCTGAAATCACACTTTTTGAGTGTGGAGAATCTGGAGTTTGAACATCGATCAGTACATTTTATTATCCTTACAGTAAGTTATACTTATAGGACAAACATTTTTTTTTTATAAGGAAGGACAAACACATTTTAGTATCTAATATATTGTTATACGAATAGAGTTTTGTACCCAAAAATTAATTGACTTATTACATCAATTTAATTAAAATTTCGCTATGGTCAATAATAATTAATAACATATAAGAACTTGTCCATGCATAGGAGATTAGTGATCATTAGACATATGAACAAATCTCCTTCACATCTATTTTATTTTTATGCTTACAAATAAGTGGTTCCTAAGCTTTCTTTCTAAGAATAGTAGCATGAAATGTTCTCTTGTGAAAACGTATATGAAGGAGCAAATTGTGAATCACAATTTCTACACGTGTTGAATACTCCAATGATTTGAGAAACTATTTAAGTTCTAACAGACACAGTGAGAAATAAGCATCTCAAACATACAAAGTTCAAACAACACTAACTCTACATTTCATTTTCATTCAGTTTATAAACACTTCCATAGAAAATGGACTCACAAAATATGAGCTACAATGCTGGACAAGCCAAGGGCCAAACTGAGGTCTGCCTTAATGAAATCTCACTATGTTATGCTCTCTTCATTCTACATCACTTGATGTTTTTCACTTTCTTATTCATCGTAATTAGCTTTTTAGATCCGCTATAAGACTAATCTTCGAGTTAGTAATACGACGTTCAAATTTCTTTACCAAAGGTTGGTCTGCTTCTCAAATGAACGACTCCAGGAATCGAACTTTTCGAGTCGTCCATTTGAAATCTTGCTTTCTTTCTAATATGCTAACAAATTTTCATGCTATTGTAGGAAAAGGCTAGCACCATGACAGAGAAGGCTAGCAATGCTGCTCAATCCGCAAAAGAATCCGTTCAAGAGGTTTTATTTTTAATTAATTATCAATATTTAGTCGTTCATTTAAATAAATTCACTCCATTCAAAAAATTACACATTTGACGTAATCATACAATCTAGTCTCTCTGGTCAAAAATATAAGATAAAAATTTCGGTTGTTTAAGCAAAAACACGCCCAATGGGACTCAAACCCACAATCGCTTGATTAGAAGTCAAGCGCCTTATCCATTAGGCCATGGGCGCTTCTCATGTTAATTGTTTTTAAAGAATGTTAGTTGTTTAATCTTAAATAAGATGATTTAGATCGACAACTGTGTTATATATGTTGATATTTATGATTTGGAAGAAATAATGTTACCAATTTTTTTATTTATATTTATTGATTTTTTTTATGAACCAAAAGAAGGAAAAACATCAATTGAAGATAGAGTTATCCAACTAGGTTGGCACCTCCCAGAGACCATAACTTTCCCCAACCATTATGTGTTGCGTACTCCATAGCCAGAATCAAACCATGCAATTCAGACTCGAAGACTGAGTAATCACCTAAATTACTAGCAAAAGAGCCCAAATAAGAGCCGCGATAGTCATGAAAAATACCCTCACAGGCAGCGTGCAAACCTACTAGAGAACACCGTCATATTTATTGATTGATTTTTTTTTTAGGAAGTTAAATTAGCCCACTTAAATCGACACCGGGAGAATCGAACCTGAGATCTCGAGGAGGTGTGCACTCCCAGATCCCAAACCAATACCACCAGGGTATTGATTTATTTTCATAAAATGAACCCTTTAAAATTAAGGCTTTGTTTTGTTTTGTATAGGCTGGGCAACAAGCACAGGCTAAAGCACAAGGAGCTGTTGATGCAGTGAAGAATGCAACAGGGATGAACAACAACTAATTACAATGATCAAGCAAAATGGATGATTATGGCAGATTTAGTTTCCCTTAAATAAAATCTCTTCAGCTGATTTTTTTTTTGCATGAACATTGTATTTTCAAATGTAATAATGTTACATTTTCATTAGTGAGTAGATTCAAGTTTCAAATTTGAATGGAATAGAAATTTATTACATTCACTTTCAAATTGCTGTCCAAAATATTTACACATAGTCATCATTCATCAGTAATGCATTATAACTTCAAAGGAAACACACTAATTAACACCGAAAAACAATATTTTAAAAACCAAACTATACATTGAACCAACGAGACCGCTAGTCATGGTACAATTATGTTGAATCGCTCGAACTGAAATCAAACTGCGGCAAACCATTCAAATAATCGAACCGTAAACAATACTAGTTTATAGTTTGACCGGTTGAACCATCCAATTCATTCCATTTTTAAACACTGCCAAAAAGTACACCTTAAATATTTTACTATAGTAACACCAAACAACCCTACGTTGTTGACAAAATAATCAACCTTTAGGACACCTAGTTTGAAAACTACATCAAGTCTGGATCACTACATTTTCCTTATCTCAAAGGGACTTTGGTTGAACCAAAGGATACTGTGCACTGTGGATGCAGCATGACTTTCATTATGCCACCATTAAAAAATAAATCGTGTGAACATAAAACTCACACAACTGCAATATCTCAACCTTGAATCCGAGTGAAGGTGTCAAACCTAGCAGAATCGACATTGCCAATTGATCTAGATACGAACAGTGAAATAGATATTTACATATCAAAGAAAATGATTGTAGATTTTAACTGACTCGCCCTATTTAACGTCAATATTCTAAAATCACCATTTACTTAAAGATCACAACATAGACAAGTTGTACATTAGTACTCATTTTGGCAATAGAATTGCTATGATTTCCTAATCAATTGCTATGATTTCCTTATTTTGATCTATTATTGCTCATCCCTTTGTACCATTTTCTTCAGCATATCAGAGGTTTACCAACAAAGTTATCATATAATTATCTCAACATTAGAAGCAATCAATTTGAAATAGTACTATTTTAGAACTACCATAGGTGAAACCCAATGTAAATATTTATCATAAAAAAAGAGAAAACTTTGTGTCACCGAAAGGAGGTGTGTCACACTTCACTAACACATGTGATTAAATTCAATTATGTCATTTTCTCAAATTATTAACGGTTCAATGTTGTGTCCAGTGTTTCGTGTTGTTGTCAGTGGTTCATGTCAAAAGTCATGTTTAATTCATTTACATGTCAAATTTTGTATCTAGAAAGCAGTCTCCCAAGACAACGTAGCAGAGCAGTGTGGCTTATGCAAGGGGATAAAAATACAAAGTTCTTCAATGGGAAAGCTAATCAAAGAGTGGAGCTTTGTTCAAAGCATATGATAAAATTGAGTGAGCTTTGTTCGTGGTGTGTTGCAGGCTATGGGATTTCCTGATAGCTTCGTTGGACTGATTTTAAGATGTATATCTTCTGTCTCGTACCAAATATTGATCAACGGCCAACCTAGCAAGCCTATCTCCCCCGAAAGGGGCCTCCGGAAAGGGGATCCCCTCTCCCCTTACCTGTTCATTTTATGTGCGGATGTTTTGTCAGGTTTGTTGTCCAAGGAGGCCAAATTAAATAAGATCCACGGCATTCAAGTAGCTAGGAAGGCGCCAAAAATCTCACACTTGCTATTTGCTGATGATAGTCTGCTGTTTGCTCGGGCTAACATAGTAGAAGCTGAGAAAATTTTACAGATTCTACATTCTTATCAGTTGGCTTCTGGGCAAGTCGTCAATTTGGATAAGTCAGAGGCATCATTTAGTCGAAACGTGCTTGAAGAAGAAAAAGAAATGATTTGTAACAAGATGAATGTAAAGACTGTGATGTCCCACACTAGATACCTGGGTCTCCCAGTTGTGTTTGGTAGATCCAAGAAGGAGATATTCTCCTTTGTCATTGACCGTGTTTGGAAAAAGCTGAAGGGGTGGAAAGAAAAGTTTCTTTCGAGAGCAGGGAAAGAGGTGCTGATTAAAGCAGTGGCGCAAGCAATTCCGAGCTATATTATGAGCTGCTATAAACTGCAAGAAGGTTGTTGTAACGAGATTGAAGGTTTGTTATCAAAATTCTGGTGGGGTGCAAAAGAAGGAGGACGGAAGATACATTGGATGAGTTGGGAACGGTTGTCCAAGGCAAAGATCAAAGGGGGAATGGGGTTTCGAGGCTTCAGTGACTTCAACAAAGCACTTCTAGGAAAACATTGTTGGAGACTCATAACTGGAGAAGAGACGCTTATGGGGAAAATCTTTAAGAGTCGATATCACCCGCGAGGAAGCTTTATGGAGGCAAAGTTGGGTTTTTCACCGAGTTATGCATGGAGAAGCATCATGAGCGCTAGAGAAGTTGTTGAGAAAGGAAGAAAATGGAGAATTGGGAATGGGGAAAAAGTAAGGATCTGGAAGGATAACTGGCTGCCAAGGAGGGGTATTTCAGGAGTTCAGAATCCAACCAGGATACTCCAACAGGATGCTTGTGTGAGCGCACTTATTGATCAAGATACCAAGCAGTGGAATAGAGACTTGATTTTCTCCATTATTAACATTCCTCTATCTTGAAGACTCCCTGAAGATTCTCTTATATGGTCTGGAGAGAAGGATGGGAAATACTCTGTGCGCTCAGCTTACCACCTGTTAGGTGACGAGAGGAGAAACGAAGTACCGGGACCATCTCATGACCCCCATGAAAAATTGTGGAAAGAAATTTGGCGTGTTAATCTCCCTGAAAGAGTCACGAACTTTATTTGGAGATTGTCTAAAAACATTTTACCCACCAGAGGAAACTTGTGCAAGAAAGGAGTTAAAATTGAACCTTTGTGTCCAATGTGTAATTCCTACATGGAGACCACTCATCATCTTTTCATGGAATGCAATTTTGCTAAGCTAGTATGGTTCTCATCTAGCCTTGGCATCCATGTCCCTTTACAATCCTCTTTGAGTAGTATTTTGTGGAAATTGTGGCATTACAGGAACCAAGTGGTGTTCCATCAAAACACCCCATACCCCCCTGATGTTGCAAATGCTGCCCTTGAATTTATTATAGATTTTAACAACACAGTGCCTGTCAAGAGGAATAAAAGGCAGCAGCTCAGTGCAACCATTCCAATCTCAGTTTTGAATGCTCATACTCTACAGGTTGATGCAGGTTGTTTCCCGGATGGTTTCACCACATTTGGATGTGTTTTTAAGGATGGTCCAGCTAGTGTCTATTTCTTCGCTTGCAAGAAAGAGGAACTGACAGCTGATCCTGTCGTGGCTGAAGCTTTAGCTATCCGTTGGTGTCTCCAATTAGCAAAGGAAAAAGGTCTTCATGACTTTAGAATCCAATCTGATGCTCTTGCTGTTGTTGTAAGTCTCTTATGAATGAACTTGGTAGTGTGTCTGTTAACTATGTTTCTAGAAATTTAAATGAGCTAGCTCATAGGCTTGTTGGCTATGCCATGCAAAATGGATGTATCCAACACTTTTTGTATCTCTTCTTTTATCTAATGAAGATGTTTGAAATTCAAAAAAAAAAAAAAGCAGTCTCCCAAATCATGGTATAAAAAAGAATAGATAAATAATCATTTTGGTCCCTAATGTATGAGACATTGTCATTATAGTCCCTGATTCTTTCAAAATTGCAAATACATCCCTAAGTGTTTATTTTGTTTGAAAATTTATGGACTAAATTGATCGACTAAAAACACATTTGAAGACCAAAATTACAAACAAAATACATACTCTAGGATTAAAATGACTAACTAAAGTGACACTCGCGGATGTATTTGCAATTTAGATAAATTTAAGGAGTACAATGATAACACCTCACATATTCAGAGATCAATTGACTATTTACCCAAAAAAGAATTAACCAAAGTAAGTATAACAATATACGTTTTAACCTTTATAGCGTCCACACTTTGGATCGAAGTGACATATGCAATTACATTCAATTTTATCAAATTTTAAAATTATTATCGATGTCAACGTGTCAGTGTTGTGTTTGGTGTTGTTTTAGAGGTTTGATTTTTAACTTAAATTGAAATGCTAAGGTGCGATACACATAATTGGGAATGGTTTGACAACATCATTCCAACATGATCCCCTTAGACGAGTGAGGCTTAGTAGGTTGTTCCAACTGTATTCTAATAAATGTCCCAATATCTCCAATTCTAATAAACCATATTTATATCTTCCTAATTAACAAGTGGAAATTTATCTTCACATGTTTACTACTATAAATATATCGAGACATAGGTATAATTAACCCACCACAATAGTACAATGCGAAACAAACAACATCCTTAATCATCTATATACTCATTAAGCAAACCATATATATGAAGCCTGTTTTATCACTCACCCTTTTCTTCCTTATATTTGCTTTCATCACCAATCTTTCATCAGCTTTCTCAAATGATGAACAAGTATTGGACACAGATGGTAACCCTGTTATCCCAGGTGGTTAATACTACATTTTTCCAGCAACTCAAGACCCTCGTAAAGGTGGACTAAGACTAGCAAAAACCGGTGATTCAACGTGCCCGGTTACTATCTTGCAAAATGAAAATATCACAGGTTTACCAGTGAAATTTACTATACAAGGAATAAGCAATGATATAATCATGACAGGTACCGAACTTATGATTGAGTTCACTAAGAAGCCTAATTGTGTTAAATCATCACAATGGTTGATGTTTTTCGATTATGATGCTAGTATTTTTAATGTTATTATTGGTGATTCTGAAATACTTTATGGCACATTTTATATTCAGAAATATGGAAATGCTTATAAGCTTGGATTTTCTAATGATGATATGGGGGAACAAAATTGTCTTGATATTATGAGATGGAATAATTCCAAAGATGGAGGATCACGTTTGAGTGTGATTTTGAAAGCTGATCAAGATGTCAAAGACCCTTATCCTGTTGTGTTTGTTGATGCACTCCTTCTTTTGAATCTGGAATTCTTATGGATGTGAGGCTTTGAATGTTGGTCTAACTAGAAAGCATTGAATAGGTTGATGGGTAAACTATCCACAATTTCTTCAAGTGTAACATAGACAAAAATAATAAAATGTTTGCTCATTTTCTTGTCTTATAATGTATTTAATTGGGAGATGGGAAAAGACTTTACTTTGTGGTTTCTGATAAGTGCCAGAAAGTAGTAATTCAAATGGAGATTTAAGGCACTTTCGTTACTTGTTTTGCAAGTTATTGAGGAAAAAGGCGAGAGATAATTGATTATGATCCTTTTACGCTTTATCTATCTTACTTTACCTAATTTTGCAGGAAAGTTACTCAAGGCACTGAGCAAAGATGGAAAATAAGAAACAAATTGCAACAAGGCCAAAAATAGGCAGAAAGACACATCTGCTCGCCCTCAACTCGCACCCAACTCGCAGTGGCGAGTTATCAAAGGAAAAAATAGGCAGAGAGGCACATTTGCTCGCCACCAGCTCGCACCCTACTCGCCATGGCGAGTTATCAAAGGAAAAAATAGGCAGAAGCATAGGTTTGCTCGCCATGGCGAGTGAAGTTACTTAGGAGGCGAGCAAGGGCGGCTAAAACTCCCCATGATGGCGTGGCACAAACCCACTGGGGAAGAAACCTCAACTCGTCATGGCGAGCAGAGTAACTCGCGAAGCGAGTTGATGCAGATGAGAAAGCTTATAAATAGCCCTTGATCATTTCTTGAAGGAAGTTAGTTTTCATTGCAAAGAAATACAGATAGATACCTAGAGAGAGAGAGAGATAGGACTTGGTCTTCATAGAGTGAGAGTGATAGAAGTTGGATTCTTTCTCATTTGGTGATAAATCACAAAGTTGTAATGAATCTTTCCATATCAATTCATTCTTGCAAGGCTTCCATGACAATGAGTAGATAAATCTCCATTGTTGGGATTAGAGGTACTTGATCTTAGCTAATCATGTAATCAATTGATCTACAAATGTATGGTTCTAGTATTTCATTTGATATGGAGATTATTCTTGCACTTTATTGTTCATGTTTGATTTAATTGTGATTGAAAAATACTTTTGAATCTAGGTTTAGAATAATTCTCTATCCAAACAT
>Ga0228711_1006231_pt1 | contig 17822 bp, 14 predicted proteins | sample MedpolnodulmetaG_2_FD_177996 | JGI IMG/M metagenome (GOLD analysis project Ga0228711, IMG submission 177996) | Root nodule microbial communities from Medicago polymorpha collected in Santa Monica, California, United States - brown nodules | ecosystem: Host-associated > Plants > Roots > Nodule...
TTCTTTCTTATTGCTTTCTTGATTCTTGCTAGAACCTTCACCATCTTTAGAATAATCAATCCAGGGTTTCTTCCCTTTCTTGAATTTTCCTTTCTTCACATGCTGAGCTTGCAATGCTTGATCAGATGATACACTTTTTCCTCTTTCTCTGTTCCTATCAATCAACCTCAACTCATGTGCTTAAAGACTTGCTTGCAGTTCTTCTATCTTCATAGAATCTAAATCCTTAGATTCTTCCAAGGCCACCACACTGGATCAAATCTTGATGTTAAGGTTCTGAGAACCTTTTCAACCTTCATTACATCAGTGACAGTTTCATCATTCCTTGTCATCTGATTTGTAAGATTGATTACTTTATCAAAGTATTGACTAACTGTTTCATCTTCTTCCATTGTCAATACTTCATACTGTCTTCTCAAAGCTTGAAGCCTCACCTTCTTTAACTTACCATCACCAGCATACAATTTCTCCAATGCATCCCATGTCTCATTCACACTTTCATAATGCATGATCTTCTCAAAGATCTCATTACTTACACTTTGTTGCATCAAGAACGTGGCTTTCCCATCCCTTTTCTTCAATTCTCTATGAGCTGTCTGTTGTACATCAGTTGCATTCGCTGCTAGTGCTGTCACACCTTCATTCACAATTTCAAGTACGTCTTGAAACTTGAAAATTACCTTCATCTTTACACTCCATTGATCAAAATTCTTGCCTTCAAAAGCTGGAAGATGCGCAGGAATATATCCGTTATGAGTTGCCATTCTTCACGAATCTAACAACAATGAACGAAGCAGGCTCTGCTATACCAATTTCAGAGACTTCAATATGCTTAGTGAGAAGAAAATGGTGTAAGGTTTACCAAATATAAAGTTGCCTAAAGAAGTTTGTGATATGTGCTGCACTGGAAAGCAAGCCAGAAATTCATACAATGCAACAATACCATTCAATGCAACCAGAAAACTTGAGGTAATTCACTATGATGTTTGTGGACCTTTTGAAGTGAAATCAGTAGGAGGAAATAGATACTTTATGACATTCATAGATGATTTTACAAGAAAGTTATGGATTTACTTGTTGGCCAAGAAAGATGAAGTATTTGGTGTGTTTAAGAAGTTTAGACTGCTAGTTCAAAATGAAAGTGGTGAAATGATTAGTAGGCTAAGAACTGGTGGAGGAGGTGAGTATACGTCCACTGAGTTCAATAATTTTTGCTCATCAAATAACATAAATCATGAAATTACTGCACCATACATGACTTACTTTTCTTTTTTAAATTATTGACATTATAAAATGATTTTTAGAAAATTGAATTAACAACATGGTAAACGATCATATAATACTTCAAAAACAGTTAATTTATTTTAAAAAGACATTTTACATTGTTCGTAATTTAAAAATTAAAAGCAAGTCTTCCCCTTTGTTCCTCTCCTAAACCCTCAATCCAAACACACCCTTAGAGAAAATAAGATACACACACAACAAATAACAAAACCATTTGCTCTTCCAATTTTTCTTTATGGGTTACATCTACTATTAGATAAATTCGAATTGGTCTGTAACTTCGAGTATGATTCATATTCAAAGAGTTTGTTGTATCATGAGTTTGCGCTTATGAAACAGATAAATCTTAAAGTCGATGACTATGTCACGTCCCTCAGGTTTATGTGTTGGTTGATTGTATTATCACTATTAATGATTTTGTAGTTGTTTACAGCGCCGTTGCCCTTTTTTTCTTTGGACAAAATATTGGGTTTTTCTTGTGAGAAGAAGAATATTGGGATCTATTCAATCTATCAATTTCAATTTTTTTATTTCTTTCATTTTATTATGCTCTTTGTTGGACTCTAGCATGCTTCGCAACCACCTCCTCATACCACCATTAATAATGAGCCAACCAAGAAGAAATATCGTTATTTCCTTCACACAAAAAAAGAAAGAAACATCGTTATATACTTCTTTTGCACAAGCCTTAAATAATGTGACTAATTTTTCATTAGTGAGCTCTCAAAACCTTGTATCAAAGGTGATACACTATCTTGATAAAAAAAAAGGTGATACACTATCAATTAAAATTTCTTGAAGAGTTACACCAACGAGGGTTGGATAACTTCGAGAACAAGTTACATGGTAAAATTACACTGAAGAAGGGGGATAAACCACTAAAATTGAGCAACCTTAAATTCAAATTAGTCAAATTATGAAAATCATTATGTACTGAGAGATGATGATCTCACTAAGAGTCTTTGAATTTCATATAATGACATTATCTGAACTAAAGATACTTGAAGATGATTTTTTTTTTTTTTGATTGGAAACCATCTCATTCATTGCAATCAAGAAGTTCAGAAATTACAATAGCTGAGACAGAATCAGGGACATTCCCAATCCATTCCTTAGTACCTACACTTCTAGCTACACCTACAAGAGCATGGGCAGCTTTGTTCTTACATCTTTTAACAGCAACTACACTTACATTTAATAAACTAACCAAAATGTCTAAACAGTCAACAATAATAAAATCAATTTCAACACAGTTCAGCTTCCCCATAATACAGTTGACTACATTAGCAGCATCCATCTCAATCACCACATTTTGGAGGTTTTGAGTCTTTACCCATTGCAGACACCATCTCAATCCCAATGCCTCAGCCAGATTTGGGGAACATGTGATCCTCTCGCGCTTGGTGGCTGCAGCTTGTACGACACCTTGATGGTCCCTACTGATTAAACCCCAACAAGTGTAGTTGTCTTTAAAACAGCCAGCATCAATGTTCACCTTAACAGAACCCGCTTGCGCCGGTAACCAAGTATCACTCACAACATTTATGGTTTCATGCATCCCATCAGACTCAAAAAATAGATTACAAGCTAAGTTAAACTCATCAGCCATAGCAGAAACACTTTTGGGCGGCACACACCACATTAAGTGGTCGCTTGTTGAACACTGCATCATTCCGCATTTTCCAGATGGTCCATAGAGATAGACTAAAGAGTTGAGTAGCTTGGGCATTAAAATTAGATAACCATTTCATCATCCATTGAGATAAGTTAACCTGTGTTGGATCATGTAATCCGAGCGGAGATGTAAACCAGAACCTTTGAGTTTCTTGACAGTGCATGAAGAGGTGGTCTTGGGATTCCACATCGGTATGGCAAAACGGGCGGCTAGTGTCTAGAGTAATTCCTTTTGTTTCCAGCTTACATCTAGTTGGTAAGATACATTTAGCAGCTCTCCATAAGAAATTCTTGACCCTTTGAGGAGTTCTAACTTTCCAAATGGCCTTCCACATACCGGTGTTGCCCGTTACTGATGCTTCAGGGGTGCCTCGTAATGTCTCTTCCTTGAGCAAATGGTATGCTGATCGAACTGAGTATTGACCATTCCTTTCCCAATTCCAAACCTTCTTATCCTCGGGCAGTCTCCATGAAATAGGAATGTTGAGAATTTGGTTGGCTTCGAACGCATTGAAACTATGTAGCACCAGTTCTTTTTTCCATTGTTTCAAATCAACATCAATTAAATCTGCTACAACAGCATCCTCATTTAAATTGCAGATTGGGCTCCACACCTTGAAGCTCGACAGTTCAGGAAGCCAAGGGTCTTTCCAGATTTTTACTTGAAGATGATTATAGTGAGGTTACATCTAAATCATAAAAAGAGACAATTATTCTAAAGTATAATATAAGAAAACATATACTCCCTCCCTCCCAATTTAAGTGAACATTTTGCTCATTTTACACTTATTAAAAAAAAAGTATTAATGAAGGAGGGAGAAAAATAATTTTAAGTGTTCTTGTCAAGTACTCCCTCCGAGAAGAATCTTTTTTTAGGTTCATTGAATCATTAATGTATTTGAACTGCAATGTAGATTAAATACATCATTTATTCAATGAACCTAAATTTTTTTTTTCTCTTATATTAAAGATCGGAGGGAGTATTAGTGCATTTACCATTATCATAAATGCGAAGTAGAATATATTAAATTGAGAGTGATAAGAGTTGTATTAATTAGAGTTATAATTAGAAAACATAAACTAACTCTCTCTCTTAAGAATAAAATTGTAAAAACAATAGTAATTATAAACAAATTTAATATTATTATCAACTTTCTTAATTTCCGTGATTTTAGCAAAAAGGTCATGTAATTAAGGACGGAGATAGTATTTTTTTACAAAAAGATCACTTATTATGGGATGGATGGAGTAATACTTTTCATGTAAGTAGGGCTGTTGAACTTCCAAGTTAGGACCCCTAAAAAAGACTTCCAAAATGGGACCCCAAAAAAAACTTTCAAGTTAGGACTATATTAAATTTGGTGGGTACTATGAATTTTGGCTTTCCCCCTCATATTTTTGTTCCTCTGTTTTGTTTTGTTTTTCATTTTATAAATTTCCCTTTCTTTTTGTTGCTTAAAAGATTAAAAATATTTTTTTACTAAAATATTCTTAATTCCATACATCAAGTTGCAAGCATATAGATTGATAATTCCTTTTTCTTTTGCAAGCATATAGTATAATTTTAAGGACTAGACTATGATTGAATTTTTTTTCTCAAAACTAGTCACAATTGATAGTCATTGTTAGGAAGGTTGGCATTCACTCAAAAAACCATAAATTGGATGCTTGGTTTGTTTTTAATTTGCACAACAGAAACAACCAACCACAACTACAAGCATTTCTGATGAATGATGATGCTGTTTGCCTTTTCGGGTATGTTTATCATTTTGGCAGATATGAAACGTGAAATGGACCGCACAGCAAGGAAAGTAACACGACAAATTTATGACCCATCTCAGATAGAGAACACGGACCCAATGTACTACCTCAGATAAAACTGTTTCTTTTTCATTTTAAGAAGATACCTAAAGATTTTGTCTCAAAAGCAAAAGGGAAGGAAGATACCGATTATTAGAGAGAGGTAAAAATAAAGCCTATTTATTTATTTTGACAAAAATAATAGAATGCATTTAATAAAGCTATGTTTTTTTGCCTGAAAAAAAGCTATAACATTTTTATCAAAATACAACTACTACTCCTAACAGAAAAATATACTGCAATACTTTTGTCATAAATATTCAATAACTGTTTACTTTAGTAACCTAGACAAGAATAAAAAAGAAAGGAGTATCCCCTTGCAATTACACTTCAAAAAAAATGTAATTGAAAAAGGAGTATTCTCTTGCAATAACTCAATGCAATGTAGTTAATCATTTAAATTTGCTAACAAATGGTTTAAAGATATTATTTAAGAAATACATCATTTTAATGTGAATATTATATATTTTAATTTCTTAAACAATGTCCTAAAACTCTAGTTTTGGACTGATCCAACACCTTGAATTCCGGGTTAAGATCCTCTCAATGTTTCTTTTTATTTTTTGTGTGTATTAATGTATGTGAGATAATTGAACTCATCAATAATAAGGATGAGAATATTAAGGGTCTATGACCTAACCTATGATAGATCAAACCAGACAAGACTTTTTTTCTTAGATAGAGTAAGCTAGCCTAGACTTTTTTAGAAGTCTACTTAGCTTTAAATACCAGACCATATACCATTCAAAAAGTCTCACACGCCTATTAGATCAACCTATTTAAGTAAATATGAATAATATTATTTACATATTTTATTTTATACTTTGAATTAAATTATAAATTTGCTAACCTTTCCAGTAATTTAAGTATATTAGTATACATTAGTTTTTCATATATTTAAATGTATTTTTATAAACTAGAATTGAAACATAATATAATATACGGTCAAATTCTCTAAAAATTCATGTTAAATATCATAAGAGAGTTTACTCTCATTGATCTATTAGTTAGCTAGTCAATTTAAATTTAGATCACATTACTTATTTATTGTTCATATGAAATAGACTTTTAAACAGACTATCAACCCATATAAGACTTTCAGAAAGTCAGACTTAGGCTTTAAAAAACTTGACAAAGTTTAGGTCTTGCGAATGCCACATTATTCTATTAATAGTTTTAAAATATTGGTGATGAAAAAAATGAAGAGGATCTTAACTTTGAATTTCATGAATATAAAGTCCAATAACATTTTGGAATATGTCCATTACACCAAGCAAGTTCAATAACTTTTAATCTTTCTGTTTCACCAATTCCTCAAAAGACTAATAAAAAATCCTCCGTTCTAAAACACTTCGATGACACCTAACGAATCTAAGCTTGACATTGATAGCGCGCCACACTCTGACGCTCATCAACCATCCAACGACTTCACACTTGGTATCATTCATCACAAATAGATATACAACTTCTCATCTTATTCTCTTATTAACTTGTGTCAAAGTACTTACAAATATTCCACTTTCCATCACATCTTATTGTTGTTTAACATACCTACCTTGCTAATCACTCTTGATCACCCATGTTAGCAATTTAATTTAATTTGGTGACCGAAGGTTGAATTCTAAATCTTACGTATATTATGTATTGTCTTTATCAATTGAGTTAAATTTATGCGTGTTGACAATTTAATTTTCTACAAGCTATGGTCATTTGAATGAGAAAACTTTATACCGTGATTGTTGGTAGATAGAGATGATTGAATGTTGTATGGCATCGTATTATGAGTATGTATGTATGTATGACCAATAGAGCGTCACATCAACGACAGCTCATATCTATCATCATCTCTATGATACAACAGTTCAAGTAGACAAGTACTGCTTCTCAACTATTAATAAGTCCCAAAAATAATTAAAAAAAAAAGTAGCGCTTCTATTATTTTATTCCCATTCTCAGTTCTTCTCCCGTGTCCTACTTGGCGGTAACGAATCTCGAGGCAACCCAAAGTATAAATAATGTCAACAGAAAAAATAAATGGTAATAACATTATTTTTATTTTTTTGTAAGAAAGAGTGAGAATTTTAACAAAGGAGGCATGAACATGAACATGGATGATTCATGAAAAAGCGCAAAAGCGAATAACTGCAAGAGAAGAGAAGAGAAGAAAGAAACCCTAGGTTCTGTGTTAGTTTAGTTACTTGTATTCAACGCATCGAATTGTGTGTTTGTGATCGCGATTAGCGTGAAATGTGGTTGGCGACGTTCAATCATCGATGAAGCAATCTCAACGGTGGCAGAGGACTTTGATCCTCTGTCTCCTTTCTCTCTCCGTCGTCACTCCTCTTCTTTTCGTTTCTCGCCGCCTTCAAGTTCTCACTCGCGATGGTAGATACCTCTAACTCTTTACTTCTCTATTTCTCTTCTCTTTTTTCATTCAATTCAATTTTTTCTATTTCAGGTCCAAGAGAGTTTCTTGATGATTTATCCAGTGTTGTAAGTTTCTTCATTTCATACTGTAACATTTTTATTTTCTTAAATGAACTTTCTACCACTTTCAATTCATTTTTATTTGTTTCTTGCAGAAATACAGAACAGATCCTTTAAAGTTAAATGCTATAGAACAGGTAATGCAATATTTTATTACAATTTACCTCATCGTTTGTTCTATACTTAAAATTGAATTTGGGTCATTTTTGCAATTCAGGAAGACTCCGAAGAATTAGAAGAGCCAAAACAAGTTGTTTATAAAGAAAATGATGTTGTTTCAACGATTAGTGATGCTTCTGAAAACAGTAATCATTCTGTGGAGTCTAAAATTGTGGGGACCAGAAATAATTTTTTTGAAAAAAATGGTTTGTATCTCAAGCTGCATTTTTTAATTTTTGTGGTCTACTGAATGCCATTGAAATACTCAACAATGATGTTACTGTCTGATTTTTTTTTAATTGTGATCAAGTTTCAAAACTCGACCATGATGAAACACTTGACCTGGAAGCTCAGCAGAAAATATTGGCCTCCAAGGATGATACACAAGACCAGGAAGCTCTGCATAAAGGATTGTCATCCACGGAGAGAGATCAGGTTTGGATTAATTCTTTTGAATTTTTCCCTTATAAACACGAGGCTGCATGATTGCTATTTTCCTGTTCTAAAAGTTAAAATTTAGCCATTGTCAAAAAAAAAAGGTTAAAATTTAGCAGGCAGCTGGTCCCTAAAGAAAGTTGCAGCGCTCGCTAAAATATAATCTTCTTGTCTGTCAATATCACTTCATTTCTTTAAAACGTTTTCACACTCACATGGAGAATAATTCTATTTCTAGTAAACAAAGAAAAGATATCAAAGTAATTTCAGAAATTAATACATGTTAAAATTTGAGGCTTTTCTTATAATTAGATCCAAAAAAACTCATCTTTTCTTATATATGGGACAAATTGTATTTGTTTTGCATCTCCATGCTTTTAACTAGATTCATAGATCTTTAGTTGGCAGGAAAACGAATTATATATTCAAAGAAATAGTATATATGGAACAAGAGGTTGTATTTGCTTTGCATCTCCATGCTTTTAACCATGCTCATAGATATTTAGTTGGCAGGAAAACAAATTATATATACAAAGAAATAATATTGATTCTAGTTGCCGAACTTTATATGTGTGTGTGTGTGCATGTTCAATTTAAGATTACAAAATAGATTGTGGAGAAACTTATTCGTGTAATCTAATATCAACTTTTCGGAATTGCTTTTATTTTCAGAAGAAATTTAATATAACAGTTACGGACAATCAGATTATACAAACTCGCTCTCAAAGAAAGACAGATGAGAATATTAAACTGAAAGAAAAGCAATCTGGTTTGACAGTAAACCGACACCATCAGATTTCACGTCATCAGTCTCGCAGAGTGACAAATCAGACTGTTATGGAGATTAAGGATCAAATTATTAGAGCCAGAGCATACTTGGGCTTTGCTCCCCCAAACAGCAACTCACACTTGGTGAAGGAGTTGAAGCTAAGAATTAGAGAGATGGAGCGTGCAGTTGGAGAAGCTACCAAAGATTCAGATCTTTCAAGGAGGTAAAGTATTCTCAGTAATTTTTGTTCAGCAATTACTACTTGTATTTGTTATATACGATGTACAAGTCTGTAGAGAAAACTTTACCAATGCTTTGGTCTTTTCATATCCCCTGTGCTGATTAAAGCAAACAATGTACAAATTTCAGTTCAGTATAAGAAATTAGAATTGGAGTGATAAAAACTTAAACTTTTTCTCATAAGTTCAAATTCCAATCTGTGAAAATATAGTGTGGTCTTTCAGTACAAAATTAATGATGGAGAGAACATTCTTGTTGAATTTTTGTAACATAAGATGTTAAAAGAATATGGGGGTATTTTCAATCTGAAAACAAGTGAAGTTCACAGTGCTTTGCAGAAAATGAGACACATGGAGGCTTCACTGTCTAAAGCCAACCGTGCTTACCCAGACTGCACTGCTATGGCTGCTAAGCTCCGTGCGATGAATCATAATGCTGAAGAACAAGTTCGTTCTCAGCAACTTGAAGTAACACATCTTGCTCATCTTGCTGCAAGGACCACCCCAAAAGGTCTTCACTGTCTTTCTATGCAACTAACTGCCGATTACTTTGCCCTGAGCCTTGAGGAGAGAAAGCTGCCAAATGAAAATAAGATTCATGATACGGAACTTTATCATTATGCCGTCTTCTCTGACAATGTTCTGGCATGTGGAGTGGTTGTTAACTCCACTGTGTCTACTGCCAAGGTAATTGTTGATGCCTTTTTTAAAAAATATTTCAATTTTGTTTCTTTCTTTTGATTCAGTTGTTTTGTGAAAAAGGAAACGATCCTAGCAAATTCAATGTTAGTTAATTTAGCTATCAAGTTATTTTCAAGTTTGTGCCCTAGTGGTTTGCTTTGGACAAGTGATGGCCCTCAAGTCCCCTAGTAGTTTCTTCACGGTTATTCTTTATGATTGAAGTGGGTGATTATAAGACGAGGTGGTGAGAATTGAGAATGAACAATTCAACTTGATCTCCTTTTTATCCTTCATTGACCATGGATGCATTTTAGTTGGCATTCCATTTTTATCTATTTTGCGTGCAATTTTAAGTTTACCTCTCTACAGCTTCGAGAGAAGAATTATCTTAGATTTTTCAGTTTTAGTTGCTGTAGAGTGCAAAAAAAGAATCTTACTTGCACAATCAAGCAATCAAACCAGTAAGAGCACAAAAAAATGTACAATCATCTTCCATAATGAAATATCTGAGCATCTCTAATAAAACATTTTCCCTCCATCAAGCAATCAAACAAGTAAAAGTGCAAGACCTCAGACTTATATCTTCCATAATGAAATATCTGAGCATCTCTAATAAACATCCTTCATAATGGAAATGTCTGAGCATCTCTAATAAAACATATTCCCTCTGATTTTGATTACAAGCAAAAGTACTTAATCTCAGACTTATTAAAAATTTAGTTAAACGCATTTAATCTTCTTGATCTCATAAAAAAACGTGCATTCTCAAAAGTGTCATTCATAGGAACTTGTTCCATGAGAATAAGAGTCGTTGGAAAATAAAATTTGTACTTATTTAGGGTATTTTAGAATGGCATCATTTAATATAGTGAGTTTAATTAAATGTGCTTATATTTGAGACCACCAAATATAAGTATTTATTCCCTATATTCAAGACCATATGAAATAATCTTTGAGGTACCTCCTTTCTTTTTTGACATTTAACACTTTCTCAATTTCTCTACTGCTCTTGAAGAACTATCTTATAACTATTGTTACACTAAATTTACATAAGTGTCTAAATTTTAGCAAATACAAGAGACACAAGATTGGAAAGCTATATTAGATCTACTTAGAAGTATTAAGTCCGTATATATAGTGGCAAGAAAGCTTGACAATGACTTTTAAATTGCAGGAACAGGAAAAACATGTTTTTCATATAGTGACAAATTCACTCAACTTTCCTGCAATCTCAATGTGGTTCTTATTAAACCCTCCTGGAAAAGCCACCGTCCACGTACAAAACATAGACAATTTTGAATGGCTGTCCAAGTACAATACATTCAAGAAACAAAATTCCAGTGATCCGAGATTTACTTCTGAATTGAACTACCTCCGTTTCTACCTGCCAGATATCTTCCCCACTCTAAATAAGATTTTGCTTTTTGATCATGATGTGGTGGTGCAACAAGATCTTAGCACACTATGGAATATTAACATGAATAGAAAAGTAATTGCAGGAGTTGGGACTTGTCAGGAAGGTGAAACTTCATTTCGCAGGATGGATATGTTCATAAACTTCTCAGATCCTTACATTGCAAAGAGGTTTGATGTCAATGCTTGCACATGGGCGTTTGGGATGAACTTGTTTGATTTGCAGCAATGGAGGCGACATAATTTAACTGGTGTATATCACAAATATTTGCAAAGGGTATGCTTAAATAAAACATTATGATATGCTTTTGGTTCTTTTCTCTATGTTTGGAGTAACTAGTTTATACCTGTCCCCAAAATATCTGGGTGGGTCCTAGCATTGGTTAAGTAATTTAGACTTTAAAGTTTAAACAACCTTTTTTTTAATGCTTTCACTGTTTCTTGTTAAAGAATAAAATTTAAAGGTGGCTCTCTGTAATTAAAAGTAAGAAATAAGAAATGAAAATAGAAAGGAAAAAAATCTGAAACCAAACAGCCACTTAGATCTGTTATCCAAAGCTATGTTTTGGCATCTCTAATTTTGATTCTAATGGGGAATGTGTCAAAGTTACTGTGATAGAGCTGAAATGCATATTTTATGAAGTTCTGATGCAATGCTAATCTAATGTGAATTTCTCTGTGTGATTAATTGCAGGGTTCCAATATGCCATTGTTTAACACTGGCAGCCTGCCATTAGGCTGGCTCACCTTCTATAACAAGATTATGATTTTGGACAGACGGTGGCACATTCTTGGCCTTGGTTATGACTCGGGCATCGATACAAATAAGATTGAGCAGGCTGCTGTTATACACTACGATGGAATCAGGAAGCCATGGATGGATATTGGGCTGGGAAGATACAAGAGTTATTGGTCAAAATTTATGAAGTCCGACCACCCTCTTCTGCGACGTTGCAATATCCAGGCGTAGCTCAACATCTAAAATTACTCTACCTGGCTGGTCCTGTTTGACTAGTTTGTTGGCACATTGATTGCCTGCATATGCTTTAGTCGATTCTTTCTTGTTCTTGGCAATTCTTGTTGTAAAGCCCTTCATAGGTTGCAGAATTTTCGTACACACATTCTTTTAGAAAATTAGCTATTTGTATTAGTGGCACAAAAGATGAAATAAGACATACAGTAGACATTTTAGATGAGATGAACATTCATTGTTGTGTAAATAATGCATTCCCATGCTCTATTACAGGTTATGCCACCACAGTTTGCCATTAGTTTATGCCAATTTCGCATGGACTTGATGTCGAAGTTATGTTTTACTTTGGAGGACAGATTTGCACAAATATTGAAATTATTGCTATCATTTCAATTGTAGAGTCAATGAATGATGCTTGGTGCTCGTTTTTCCTGTTACATGAAGCTAGAAAGTAGTGGGTATTCAAGTATTGTCCGTGTAATGTTAATTATATTTAGGAATACTTTTTAAGTTTTTTACATATAATTTTAGTAGGAATATTGTCACCATCATATTATTTTCACGAAATACTCACAAACTTCAAACCAATTACTTTTTCTGTCAAATTAATCATTACGAAATATCTCATTTGTGGAGAATGATACTCAGTGTTCAGAAACTTACTGTTTACTGTCTTATAGTTATAAGGCTGGGGAGTGATAGGGAGGCAAAGGTTGTGCAAGTGATGCATTATTGGGCACCACACATATTATGTGACACGTGGATAAAATTCATTGGGTATTTGCAGATATGGATATCTAACATCGTTACAACGTGTTTCATTTTTCATTCTATCCACGCTGTGTGGTGCATAGGTTGACAATGCACCAATGCTAATAACTAATATTACAACATATTGCCCATTTGTCTGAAATAAGCAAGAGTCTGCCTATCCATACTCTGAAACCTGAATCGACATTCAAGGAAAATGGCAACCATTATTGCTGGCACCTCAACATCTTCAATCATCCGCACAGGTTTTGTGCACAAGCAACCTCTTGGAGTCTCATCCCAGACCATTGTTGGTAAGTTTTTCCTAGTGAATCAACCAACAATTTCATTTTCATCAAACAAAATGACATAACAATTCATTTATTTCAAACATAATTGCATAGGATTGCCATCAATAGCAAAGGTGGGAAGAGTGAGGTGTTCCATTGAGGGAAAGCCTGCTGTGCAAGGAAGCAGCTCAAACATAGGAATGGGAGCATCCTTGATAGCAGCTATCTCTGCTGCAACCTTTTCAAGCCCAGCAGCCATGGCTTTGGTAGATGAGAGAATGAGCACTGAAGGAACTGGCCTTCCCTTTGGACTTAGCAACAACCTTCTTGGTTGGATCTTGTTTGGTGTCTTTGGTCTTATATGGACTCTCTATTTTATCTACGCTTCCTCCCTTGATGAGGATGAAGATTCTGGATTGTCTTTGTAAAACCCTAGAAGGATATGCACCTTAGAAATTGCACAGTTCAATCCTTTTTTGTTGTATTAAAAAACTACTACTTGTGTATTTATTCTGATTTCTCTTTTCTGGTACTTTCAAATAGCTAATTCTTTCTTTGTTATGGATTACTCACATGATGTATCAAATCAATTTGAATACATTTTCATGTTGAAAATTTTACTTCTATGAAAATTGTAGTAGAGAAAATCAAACTATTCTCCCTATATGGCAAGGAAGGAGATTGGTGGCTTCATGGAAGATCAAAATTAAACAAATCCTTACATCTAAGTTGTAAAAAAACTTAATTAGTGTCAACTTAGCAACGAACAACCTGGTTTCAATTATTCAGTCTTTGTATGCTTTATTATACTTGCACATGCCAAATTCTTATGAGTGATTCCCTAAGCACAGCTTAGAAAATGTGATTGCTATTTAAGCATCGGTGCTTAGAAGCACTCATAATTATATTTGTTCCATCAAATGATAATCAAAGAGTGTAGTACTTATCTTATGGGTGGGTATGTAGGCCATATATAGTGTCAAAATTATGTTAAAATGTCGATGAAATATTAGGATGTCAATGTACGAGTGAGATTCACTTAGGATTCTCAAAATGTAAAAATACAGGGTGTTAGACTTGGATTAAAGATGCTTTTAAACACTCTTCTTTGTGAGCGCCAATCTTTCATACACTGAGCTACAAATGCAAGTATGATTGTGTGTGTTCCAAACATTGTAGGTTGTCACATTTACCTGTGCTGACTTCCTAATTAAAAACGGAGTAAGAGAGTAGAGAAATGATATTGATCTTGTAAAAACAAAAATCAACCTCAGGAGAGGGTGGAGGTGGTAGATCTCTAGCGAACTGCAGTGGCGGTGTTGGACCGTAGGAGAGGTACCATCAAAAGGCACTCTGAATGCGTCAGTCTAAACATAATATAGTTAAATGAGGAGTGAAATAAGAGATACCTTGATTAGACAAACTTCGATCTTTATATAAGAAGTGAGAGAGGCTATTTCATTGCCCTTATGGGTCAACTTTCATTTGGTAAGCCTAACATCCTAAATGTAATCAGTCCCTCCTATTTATACATAATCAGCTATCCTTGACTAAGAAATTTTGGTAGGGAAAACAACCCCCAAACGTCGAGCACAAAGGGTGAAGACGCTCTTAATGATCGAGCGGGAAAACAATTTGATGCTGAACATACATAAAGATCGAAGAGGTCACAAAAGTTGTATCATTTCTTAGGAAGTATGAAATTAATATTGTTCCTCTAAGATGACTATATTGTATATTCCTAAAAGAGGTTGAATTCACCGTAATGTTGTTTTTAGCAAAATTCACTATAATGTTGATCAAATCACTTTTGACTGTTTGAGCATATTATAATTGCATTAATTCATAGTGTTAATATTAGTACATTGGATATGCTACATGAGCTTATAGTAAGTTTAGTTTAGTAACAACATTGGATATACCATCTTAACGCCAAATGACCGAGTTTTTAAGCAGAATTCTCAGCTGCATAATTATGCAGGCTATGCAACAATTACCACCCAATGCTCACAAGAATTTGCTTGATTAAATTAAGAGCACCACTTTGTATCTCCAAACCAAGTCTGACTTTAATTTACACCCCATTTCACAATCAACCTTCACTGTTGCAACCATTAAGTTTCGCAAAAATAAGTGGGATGACCTAATGCACCAAGACCAAGCCAAACATAGACTAGACATGTCAAAATCAATATAACACCAATCCCACCACAGTCTGGTCGATACACACACCTCACAACAATACCAACCCCAAACTCCCCTTTTCCAAGAAACAAACTTCTAAACCAAGTCTCTTATCATAACAAAATGCACTCTACTCCTACAATTTACCCTCTATACCCCAAACAAAGCAATGGATTTGATATCCATTGAGCATCTGAATAAGTTTATCTCAGAACTTTATGATAAGGTCAGTTCCAAGACATAAATTTTAGTTGCTCAACAATTGTTGGTATCAAAATGACTTGTCCTAGCTAAAAAACTCTTTAATTTCTTGTTTCTTATATTACTCAAACACAAGAAAACCATAGCGTGGAACGACATGATGCACAACTTGGGATAGGTATTGTATGATATATTTAAAAATATCTACGGGTATGACACAACAATATCATGAAAACTGCGATCGGTTATTATTTTCCATCACCACTCATTCCTGTATTCTAAGTTCTAACAAACATAGAAAAGATTTCTCTCTGAATTACATTTGTAAACACTAAAATTTATTGCACTTTTTTTGTCACTAATACTATATAGTAGCATAGCGAACTCAGCTTCAGAGAAGATTCACGTGCACCCAAAATTACAGTATGTTACCACCACTCTATATAATAATATATATCATTATCAGTTTATGACATGGATCCATTCAATCAACTAGCTTTTATTTATTAGATGAAGAGATGAGTCCTATCTGGGAGAGATGAGGCTCAATGTCTTCATGATGAGTATCAGCAAGTTGTGGGCGTTGAGCCAGCACCCAACGTCCATCTTCAGTCTTCACCATATTCCTATTCAAATCTTGCCTCCAATTTGGTGGCACAGAGTGCTCATCTTTCACAAAGTCACAGGCCTTATTCACCAAAGCAATGTCCCTATCAGTTGTTGCTTCATATCCACGGTTGCTCCCATGGTACCTGCTCATCATCAAAGTTTATTAATCTTTTTAGAATGATAAATTTAATAGTTAAGTAATAGTCACAATCTTTTTATGTGACTTTTATGTAAAAAATCAAAGACAGTGACCGTGAAGTGGATAGGTCGGAATGGAGGTCTCTTTGTGGTCCTTTTTTTTGACACTATACATTTCTGGTCCTAATCATGTTAAAAAACCAGCCACTAGACATGAATGTTATAATGTTATAAGGACAATGTTATCAAGACCCATGTTATAATGTTAAATGAATTTTGACCGTGAAGTGTTATAATGTTAAAAAAGAACATGAATTTTTTCAATTCTACTGGTTCACTCAACCACTAGACGCCATAAATAACGAAAAAAACATTTGTTCGGTTTTGAATTAGGATAGGATTGTTGACGGACAACTGGCCCTTTTATGTGCAATGATAGGTACACACTGCATCTCTTTCTACCATTCTCTAAAATTTAAATTAATCAAATATATGGTTTGTGTGACCACGTTTTTTTAGTTACGTGACCACTATTTATTTGATTAACTAAAAAAAGTGGTCACGCGCATTTTAGTTGCGTAACCACATTTTTCAGCTTCTAAATGCTGAAAAAATTGTGGTCATGCAACTGAAAAAATGTGGTCACACAGACCATATATTTGGTTAGCTTAAATTTTCTAAAATGGTATAAATAGGTGTACACATTAAGGGTGTCTATCAATCTTTATTCCTTTTATGTGCTTTATGCTCTAAACTTTGTAATCATTATTGAGATTGAGAACCCCGTAATCTTTTTGCTTATAAAATAAAAAATGCCTCGATAATTTGTTTTAAAAAAGAAAAAGATTGTATTTGTACCCCCTTATTTAAATTTTTTTAGTTTGAATTTATTTAAAAAAAGAAAAAAATTGTAATAAAATTTAGATTGTTCGATCTTTCAACAGCTCATTGGTTAGGGCTTACTACTCAGGGGTCAAATTTTTAACCGAAGAAAGAATAAAAAGAGTGATTCCAAATATAAAAATGGGGTAGTGTTGGCATAAATTAATTTTTTTACCTTGTATTTCTATCTTGAAAAATAATACTCTCTCCGATTCATTTTAATTGTGACGTTAACATTTTTTCTTTGTCTCAATTTGTCACTTTAGAATATCAATGCAATATTTAAATCAGGCATGAATAGGTCATATTAGACCAAACTTTTCATAGATTTGAGTCTAGCTTATTGTCTTCCGTAAACCTTTTTTGTTGGTCTGACCTATTTAAAAGTCTGATCTGACCTGAAAGCCTATTTACAAGCTTATTTCTTATTAAAGTCATTAAATCATAGTTTTAAAACTCGGCTCGGACCGGTCGGACCGTGAACCGGTGGGTAGGCCGGTTCGAGCCAACATTTGGATCGGTCATGCAGTTGACTCGGCCGGAACCGGTCAAAACCGGTAAAAATCGGTGACTCGGCCGAGTTTTTGGTCTGACCGGTTCTCTATTTTTTTATTTTTTTTTGCTTTTAGCTTTACAAAAACGACGTCATTTTGGATTTTTCAATTAAAAAAAAAGAAAAAACTGGAATTAGAAAGGTCAAAAAAGGGTAGAAAGACTCCAAAACCTCACTCCCTCCATTCACTCCTCTGTTTTCATGTTTTTTTTAAATTATTATTGTTGCTAATGACAATAAT
>Ga0228711_1006232_pt1 | contig 17820 bp, 7 predicted proteins | sample MedpolnodulmetaG_2_FD_177996 | JGI IMG/M metagenome (GOLD analysis project Ga0228711, IMG submission 177996) | Root nodule microbial communities from Medicago polymorpha collected in Santa Monica, California, United States - brown nodules | ecosystem: Host-associated > Plants > Roots > Nodule...
TATTTCCCATAAAACTCATAAACCAGTCTGTTTATATTGATGAACTCAACCTTGTGGAGATATGCAATTTCTAAAGTGGGAAGAAAAGATTCCGTGGTTCAAGGAGAGTTTGGATATAGGTAAATTGTATGGGAACTTCTACGGTGCAGTCAGAAAACTGACTTTTTTAAAAAAGTTAATTTTGATTTTAATGTTTGATTCATTTTTAAATTGTTGATTACTGATTAATGATTAATAGTAATTCATCTAGTAATGCTTGCAACATCTTGGACTTACAGGTACTATTTTATCTTTGGTATCTTTAACATGCAAACAGATTTGATAATATTATGTGATAGTCTTAAGTGTTACACTTTGTGGGGTGTTACACTTAAAACAAGGTAGGATAAAATTAGATTAAGTGTAGTCTTGTTAATCTGATGAATTGATGATACTGTGGGAACTGAACTTTTGATGTCACTGTACAAACAGTGAGGTGTTACTCACTACACTTTTAATGTTATAGTGTTAACTTCATCAGAAAAGTCATTTTCACGACTTCACCGTAGAATTTTCCAAATTATATATGTCTTTATAATCTATACATCTAATTGTTATTGATGCAACATTTCACTACTTCGGACAGAAAAAAATAGGAATAATTTTCCTGCATTTTTTTGAACCATATTCCTACATCTTTTATGAAATGGGTTCTTCATGCATTTTTTATGAAATGAAAATAAATCTTCTTACATTTTTCAAAGGTTTCTTCCTGCATTTTTATAAAAGATGGTATCATCTTCCTTAAAATATTACATCATCATCTTATTAGTAGTCAACATTGCATATACCTTTGGCACTTATTCCTTCCTCCATTAGTTTGGATGTAAAAAATTATTGCAATATTTCATCGATCCACCTGACTTGATATGATCTTCCACTAGGCATCGTGAAGTTGACCTGGCTTGTTGAATTTTCTGTAGAGAGCATCTCCACAATTTTGTTATATAATATCTATATATCTCTAGAAATTTAGTTTTCTGTTTGTTGGGAAAGTGCATGAGCGATAAAAAATGATATAATGTATTAATTTCCAGAAGTGTTTTATTTTGAAATATTTTTAAAAGTATTATTTACTTTTCTCTGAAGTTACTTTCTGAAATTATTTATTTATTTTTTGATAGAATTTTTTTTTATTTCTTTTGTTGAACAGAATCATCAAGAAACATTTAGCCTACGGCGTCATTGTGCTAGAGATACTAAATGGTAAAAAGAACACAAGAAGGTTCTACAAGTGTTTTCAGTTATGTTCATTTATTAATTCTTGTTTACTCTTTATTGTTCTAATTAGTTAATGATGACTGTAATATGTTGATTTGTAATTAATTTATTTAGAGCTTGTACTAGGCATGAACATTGTAAGTTGATTGTTTAATGGACCCGACGCTAAGGAGAGCTTGCAACGAAGATTAGTTCAATAAACGCGCACAAGACGATCCAGTTGATTGTCAAACATTGTGACAATGCTTGATGGTGATATTGCAACCATGACAACTCCAAAAGAGTCAAACCGTTTTAGGGTGCATCAATCGTCGAACACAAATTCTAGCCAGAAATAAGTTTGCAAGTGACGAATACTGTATATATCGTGTTAGTGAAACCATGTCTCTGTCTAGGTAGATAGCATGTTGTTTTGCCTAGGTATTTTGGAATGGTTTTTCTCCAGCCTTGTAATTTTATGAGTTTTGTTTTTTCTTTTATCCTTTGTAATTGGTCAAGTACTCCTTGTACTCTTCTCTCTATTTTTTATAGATATTTTCCATTAAAAAGAAAAACAATAGTATTAAACTTCTGCTATTAGTCCAAGTACCTGAACCCTCTAATCCTATTAATCATGCTAAATCCAAGTACACTGACATCGACAAACAATTTATAAGAGAACATGTTTAGACAGGCTTCTTAAAACTCATTCATGTGAAATTACAAGATCAATTGTCAAACCCACTTACAAATTAAAGGCTCTTCCCAAGCTTCAAATTCAGAATAGCACACCCAAGTTGGGATTATTAGACATACCTAACTTGAGAGGGGAGTACAAGCTAACCCTAACTCTAAACAAGTTACTTAGTCACTTAAATTGTTATAGCTTTCACTTCCATTTCTGTAAGTTAGTTAGCACACTCCCTCTAATAATAAATGGACTCAAACCTACACAAGCTAAACATTGCAAATCTCACTATATTTATATAACTGTTCATGTACACAGTGCTGAAAAATATTTAAAAGTCGACTCTATTCAAATGACATGAATTTCTCTATAAATAGTCACCTTTTATTCATGAAACAAAATGAGATTTCATGTTTACATAGTCAAAATTCTGCCGAAAATATTTCTAAATCAATTCTTCTTTTCTCTAGCACACGAGAGTAATTGAAGAGACTTTATTTTCAATATTTTGTAAATTATCATTGATTGATATGGTTAGATCAGTGAGTGTGCAATTTACTTCAAGATTTTCAAATTGAGAATTGCGAGTTACCCATTTGCATTCAGTTTTCATAAATTCTTTGAAGTATTATTACCAAATTTATCTCTCAAATTTAATAGTGATCCCACCTTGTTCTATAAGGATTAAATTGTATTCTCAAGAGTTTTAGCACTACAACATTTCTAAAGCTGAATTTGAAATCAGGACCTATGATTAAACTGAAAATGATTTTTGACCAATTCATGAAAGTGTTCTTGAGTAATGAATTGCACTAGTTTCCTACTTATTTCAATTATTTGTTCATGCTTGTTATTTGAAGCACATAATTTCTTGCTTTGGTCCCTCTCAACGGCTAAAAGAAAGTCAACAAATTCAAGCCTCCCCTAATAGCTATTACAATCCCCAAGTCTTGCAAGTCATTCATGCTACTGACTCTTTCCTTAATGTAAACAATGTATAATTAGAACTTTTAATCTTTTTTACCCTTTTCAATTTATTTGAAAGCTCAATTTGGTGTAAAGTTATTAATCACGAAAGAAGAACCAAAGGTCGTCCAATATTGTTGGAGATTGATATTTTTCTGTTTTAATAATTAATTATGTGTTGCTGTTTTCTGTCATAATTAAAGTGTTGTTTGTTTAAGTTTAAGTGTCATAATTAGATTGTTGCTTATTTAGTAAGTAAAACAGTCCTAGGTAATGATGTCTAGTGTTCTTAGGTAATGATGACTAGTGCTTAAGAGTGGATTTAGTGCAGATTTTATGTTTAGTCTTACAAGCAAGCTTATGGCTTGCCTCTATATATTTGTAATGTATGCTTAAGCATAATGTATGAAATTATCTTAGCTTTTAGTACTTTGTTCACAAAACATTGTTGTCTTCTCTAACTTTTTGGTTTTTTCTTCTTTCTTCTCCACCATTTTTGAACCTTAATTTTCTGTCTTGAGCTTTTTGTTCTGCTGCCTTTGCAAAAGCTAACAAATACCTATCTATTAATTGACCACAACCACTCCCATGAATTTGATTATTAGTTTATTACATTCCAACAACACTATTCTCTATATAACCATGTCTCATGCATCTCAAAAGATCATAAACCAAAACTCTTCTCTTTATAACACCGTTCAATTCAAATTAAAGTTAAAATATACATTAATGTACAAAGAGTCCACAACAAACAATCAACAGCTAGCATATTCAACTAACATTCCTCTACTAATAATCAAGACCATTTGATGCTTCGTTATATAAGCTCCAAATCCATCACATTCCAATGGTACAAAAGCTCCAAATCTCTTCTTTCTCTCAAACTCACCTCATCTTTTCTTACTTTTAATTTCACTTGTGTGTTGATGTTACACAAAAAATATTGTGAATTAAGGGTCTTAAACACACACTACTTACTCTCTTTTTTTTGTTACAAAGAGGGCCGGAGCCCAACACACACTACCTACTTAAGATAGATATATTTCCCATAATACTTATAAACCAGTCTTTGTATATTGATGAACTCGATCTTGTGGAGATATGCAACTTCTAAAGTGGGAAGAAAAGATTCAACGATTCAATGGTTCACGATTTAAGGGTGATACATAGAGACCTCAAGACAAATAATATCCCCTTAGAACAAAAAATTAGACGAGATGTAATTTGTATCGGAGAGGAAAAGACTAACTGTAAGAAGTGTAATGTTTTGAAAGTCTTTGTATTTTATGTCATGATATAATATAATGTAAACACTATTGTTGCTGTAAGCGAGCTCTTGCCATAAATTTACAGTTTTATATCTTACATGTAATCTTTTATTTAACTGCCAATTTAAACATTTTAGACTTTGGTTTTGTGTCAATTTGCTGAGTTGTTTGGTTATCATACTATATATAAAAATATTCTGTCATTTATCATTCTAAAGAAAATATTCTAAACCAGAAATAGGTAAGCAATCTGAGTAATTCAGAAATAGCGAGCAAGTAAACAATTAAAATTGGTTATGAAAGTTTCTTTACACTATTATTATTTGGTTCTTAGGAAGGGAAGTTTCTTTAGTCCTCAAATTCCTAAGAATATGAAGAAGTATATCATAATTATTCGGTCACACTATTAGACACACACATCTTAACAAAAAGATAGAAAGAAAAAAGAAATCAATTATCCTTAAAAAAAAAAGAATTCAATTAATATGTTTCAGTGAATATTATGACAAATTATTTTTTTGAGAGCAGAGAATATTATGACAACATATTAATTAGGAGATTATGATTTTATTTTTTTGAAATATAGGAAATTGTGACTTGTTGAGCTAGAAATCTATGGAATTCAAATGCGAAATTCCCATGCAGACACCTCGCTTTTGTTCGTCCTAGTTACGATGAAAGTGTTATTTTAAAAAAAAAGTATTCTTCATAAAATTGAAGCTATCATCACATTGATTCTATAAAATGTTGTTACTAAATTGTTCTCTGAAATTTATATTGACCAGTAACTGATCTAATGTTTTTCCTTAGTGACATTTTATCTTGAATCAACTGTTTGTTTAGCAATAATTTAGTAAAAGCTTAATGTGGTCCAATCGATCAAAAATTAATGATTGAATACTATGCGTAAGCGTGGGATTCTTTTTCAGCGCAGGGAATCTAGATCCATCATTATGTTTTGTATTTTATTTTAAACGCTAAAATGAAATATATTAACACACAAAAGAAATCCCTAACATAAGGTATGTTAAAACTTAAGCATAATCCACAATCACATTACAAGAAGACCGAAAGCAGCAAAACAACAAAAGGACAATAATGAACTAGGAGACAACAACTAAACAAGGAATATGATTAAGAGATAACCTATAATTAAAATCAAACATAACATTTTTTGACTTTAACCATAAGTACGTCTGAAGCTTAACATGTTCATATAAAAATTGAAGATGGTCCTCCTTTTTCTGAAAAATGTGTCGGTTTCAATCTTTTCAAATAACCCAAACCACGTAGAATTAAATAATGTTAAGATTCAGACCAACGCTATTCGAGTGACCCCTAACCCACCAAACTGCAACAACTGTTATGTGTTTGTTCTTTAAGGCTTCGTTTCCGCAGTTAATTTTCATCCATATTTTTCCGATTCCAATAACAACAACATACCAAAGACCAAAACCGATGGATCAGCTTATGCCACACGAAGGAAAGGACAAATTGAAGAAGAAAAGTATGCTGGCTTGACTAACTGCACATAGCAACAACCAATGGCTAAGATTTTTACATTGACTTGGTTATGACGACCCATTGACCATTACAAGATCACATTAAATCCACCATAATAATATTTGACAAAAGTTGTTTAGACTTTTGACAAACTAGTTTTTTTTAATTAACGTTATTTTATAATCAACTATATATTTGAACATTCTACTTTTTCCTACACTCATTTAATACATCATTTTATTTCTATCTTACTTTTCCTTTTGAAATGTCAAATCAATAAAATTTTAATTAATTTTCAATCACTTATTTATTATACATTTAAATATTGTTACTATTTTAGCATAACTTATATGACGATCCAATATCCACCTATTTTTTTCCTTCAAAAACTCTTCCATTTGTCATTTTATGTGGAAACTAAATAATTTAGAACACTGGCAAAATCAACTGTCTTCCATTCGCAGTACCATTATGCAAAGCCCTATCATTGACTTGGCGAGAAAATTAAAAGTGGCATGTAATTAACATGTGGTTCAAATTGTCTTTGTATTAAATATAACCCTTTTAATTGGTTATAATAATCATATCATCATTCATGAAGTAAACTTGCATACTAAATATGAGAAACGTTGTTCTGTTTTCCCTCCCTTTTTTGTTGATATGCTTTCAACTATGTTCAGCTACAGATACTTTGAAGTTTGGCAATAATATATCTCAGGACAACTCAAATAACCTTGTTTCACTTGAAAGGATATTTCGACTGGGTTTTTTCTCCTTACCAATTGAAAGTGGTAGCAACACCAAGAATCTTAAAAAATACTTGGGGATATGGTATCACGGTTTGGAACCACAAACAGTGGTTTGGGTAGCCAACAGAAACAAACCTATTGTAGGTTCCGACGGAGTTTTCCAAATTGCACATGATGGAAATCTTGTAGTAGCAGATGCATCACAAAGTTACTGGTCCACAAAATTAGAAGCGTCCTCGTCAAGAAAAAGGGTAGTGAGGCTCTTGGATTCTGGAAACCTAGTGATTATGGATGATGATCATGGTTACTTGTGGCAAAGCTTCCAACATCCAACAGATACATTTCTTCCAGGTATGAAAATGGACATAAATTTAACTTTGAGGTCTTGGAAAAATGAGAACGATCCAGGAATTGGAAGCTTCGCCTTTCAGAAGGCACAAACAGGCGGCCCTCGGAGCTATAGAGTAAACAATCAATCACAACTTTATTGGGCATTTGATGGACACAATTCAGATAAGATGTTCAACCACATTCTTGACTTGTTGGAGAACTCGACTTCTGATTCATCGCACAAGTATAGAAACGTAACCATCAAACAACGATCTTTGAATTACGATAAATCAAGGATATTGATGAATTCTACTGGGGATATACAATTTTGGAGGTGGGAGGATAACCTTCAATGGGAAAATTTGTGGTCGCGACCATCTGACAAATGTGACATACATAACCATTGTGGTACCTTTAGCAGCTGCAACAAAAATAATTGGAACCCATGTAAGTGTTTGCCAGGATTCGATCCTCGCAGGTTGTACCTTGGAGAACACTTCCCAGGGTGTGTTAGAAAATCATCCAAACAGTGTATCACAACCACTACAAACGATAACATGATATTCATCAACCTAACCAAGATAAAAGTGGAAAACCCAGACCAAGGATTCTTATCTGAAACAGAAGCAGACTGTCAATCTTTATGCCTTAACATGTGTTCATGCAATGCTTATTCATATAATGCTACATATAGTGATCGTAGTTACTTTTCTTGTTGGATATGGACACGACAATTACCTACGGTTCAAGAGGAGCAAGATGATGGTCGTGATTTTTCGATCCTAGTCAACAGTTCAGATATAGGTAATTTATATCTTCTTAATTTATACTTGATCCGTATTTATATTTAGTCTTTATTATTTATTACTCTTTCTCCTTTAAATTTTTTCAATCTCTTTATCATATATCATTAATAACGGTTACTTTTGTAAAATTACTAGTGATTTATCTTTCCAATACAAAATTAATTACATTTCTTAATATATGTAAAAATGTCAAAACAACTTATAATAAAATACAGAGGTAGGATAATAATGAACAATTTATCAACTTAGACACTAAGGAGGATATAAAAACACTATTATTGATCAACTTAGACACTAAGGAGGATATAAAGACACTATTATGAGATCTTGATATGCTAAATGAGTTTACAATAGGAAAATGAGTAAAATACCATTTATTAGTTTTATAGAAAAAAATATGAATTTTAAATATATTTGTTATATTGTTGGTAAAAGATAAACATAGTTTTTTTTAATGAAAAGATAAATATAGTCTGTTATTATTTAAAAGTCACATACATCTATACATATTATTTTAATAAAAATCAAATTTTTATAAAAAATATTGCTTATAATTTACACGCGTTAGCGAATTAAAACAATGAACAGACGGGTATGAAGTGGCCATCTGAACGCTAATTGACATATAAAGTAGCTAATAAATAAATTAATTTTGCAGAATCAACTGCCAAATCGTGTGGACCTTGTGGCACATATAAAATTCCATATCCTCTAAGCACCGGGCCAACATGTGGAGACCCTATGTACAACAAATTCAATTGTAACTTATTGACAGGTCAGCTTAGTTTCATGATGCCAGATGGAAAACCCTATCGAGTTACCTGGATTGAAGAAGTTGGTAGAAAGTTTTATATCCAAACGAGTGATACAAATCACTGTGATGATTCTATTTCAAGTAGTTATCAAAATGATAAACCTAGTTCACCATTTAATGTGACTAATTGGTGTTTTAAAGAGGATCAAATAGAGGTCAATTGGGCACCAGCACCACAACCACAATGTGATGAGTATTTTGGCTGCCAAAGTTGGCCCCATTCCACATGCATTGCAAACAGTAGTGGAGGAGAAAATAGGTGCCATTGTGATTCAAAATATATGTGGAACCCCTCAAGTCTAAGCTGTATCAAAGGTTGGTTTTTAATTAGTCATATCTCTAGAAATTCATTTTTTTAATTTTTTTGTTGGAATAAATGAAGAAAAAAGTCGGACTTTTCTTTGAAAAAGGTTGAAATAACGACAAAAAGTAGAGATGAAAAATTTAACATTGGTTACTCCATTTTTCGTCTCTAACACCTACCACATAATTAGAGACGGATATTGCATTTTTTCATCTCTTGATTTCCATAGCTATTAAACGTTTTCAAATTGTGAATGTGTTTTCGGGCGTGTAGTTTATAATGGTATATATATGCCCTCTTATTTTCTGCATTTTTTTTCCTTGGACAGGACCATCAAGAAACCATTCAACCCATCCAAAACCATTGACTCTTACAGTAATTTGTATAGTCATTATTATCTTAACATGTACGGTGGTGTTTGGTTATAAACGGAGAAAGAAAATAGGCCACAAGCTCGGTAATATTATGGTTTAGCATTTTAAATTGATAGTGTTACATTGCGTCAAAATACATTTAATGTAAGCAAAGTTATAACTTAAACTTCTCTTTACTGAGTTCAGATAAGGTGAGCATTCAAATTCAGGAGAGCTTGCACGACAGTGAAAAACACGTGAGAGATTTGATTGGCTTAGGAAATTTAGAAGAAAATGACAGTGAAAGCATTGAAGTGGCCTATTATACTTTTAGAAGCATTCAAGCAGCTACAAATAATTTTTCAGATTCAAACAAGCTTGGACAAGGAGGTTATGGCCCTGTCTACAAGGTAAATGGTTAAGCAGCTACAAAATATTGATTTTATACAAGAATTTATTCATGATGTTTGATTATTTTTATTCAGGGAAGGTTTCCTGGAGGTCAAGAGATTGCTATAAAGAGGCTTTCGAGTGTTTCAACTCAAGGCTTACAAGAATTTAAAAATGAGGTTGTTTTGATTGCCAAACTTCAACATCGAAATCTTGTTAGGCTTAGGGGCTATTGTGTTAAAGGAGACGAAAAAATCCTACTATATGAGTACATGTCGAACAAGAGCTTGGACACATTTATATTTGGTTAGTTTATGTATGTGTATAATATAACTTCCTTAAAGTGTACTTTCATTATTACAATCATAAATTTACTGACCTTGTTCTTTCAAATGTGAAATGTTGGAAGACCGAACACGAACTGTACTTTTAGGTTGGAAATTGCGGTTTGACATTATTGTTGGCATTGCCCGAGGGATGCTTTATCTCCATCAGGACTCAAGATTGAGAGTGATTCATAGAGACCTTAAAACAAGCAACATTCTTTTAGATGATGAGATGATTCCAAAGATATCAGACTTTGGTCTTGCCAAAATATTTGGGGGGAAAGAGACTGAAGCAAGCACCCAAAGAGTAATGGGAACCTAGTAAGTTCTTTATGCAAATGTTATTTTAAAAGTTTAATTCACTACAATTCCCAAGTTTTGTTTATTTATTCAAATATTCACTAGGCCAAGATGTTTTTACATGCTTGCTAAAATGCTACATGTAACAATTTTTTTTGTAGTGGATATATGTCTCCAGAGTATGCTTTGGATGGATTCTTTTCAATCAAATCAGATGTTTTTAGCTTTGGTGTAGTCCTACTAGAGATTCTTAGTGGTAAAAAGAACACGGGTTTCTTTCGGTCACAACAAATTTCTAGCCTCTTGGGATATGTATGTTTCTTTTAATTACTCTTGTTACTTTTCTCTTTTGATGAATGGTGATATATTGTTTTTAAAGAATTTTCACGTGCATTGTATTAGGCATGGAGATTATGGACAGAGAATAAGTTGCTGGATTTAATGGACTCAGCTCTTAGTGAAACATGCAATGAGAATGAATTTGTTAAGTGTGCACAAATTGGACTTTTATGCGTACAAGATGAACCAGGTGATCGACCCACCATGTCAAATATTTTGACCATGCTTGATAGTGAGACTGCAACCATCCCAATTCCATCACAACCAACCTTTTTTACAACCAAACACCAATCATGCAGTTCTTCTTCTAGCAAACAAGAAATAAGTATGCAAATTGATAGTAGCTATCAAGAAGGTCGATAGTGCACGATAGAGGTTAACTCTTAATTAGAAGCATGTCCTTATGTTTAATTCTAATTAGTTGTATAGTTAGTAAATGTGTGTGCACGCGCGCCACAACATTGTGGTTTCAATTTGTGACACTATGTCTCCATGTATTTTTTAAAGATTGAACTGGTTGAACCATATCTTTGGATTATGGTGCAACCGGTTGAATCGGGTAATGATTAATAAACTAATATTTTACTAGCTAATAGTCTAAAGATGGAGTACTAATAATTCAATATTTTTTCAGCAAAACTTTTATTTTATTTTAACATAAAATACTACTATTTGTATTTTTTAGAAGATGAATAAATAATAAAAAACAAGCATCGACTAGTAGTTAGCTCGTATCGTTTTCCAGTTTGAATAGGTCAGAATCTGATAATGACATCTAATCAAGTAGCTAGTTTGCTTAGCTCATAGCAAAACCGGCCTCATGACTGTGAGTGAAGCAAGAAAATAGAAAACCTCATGAAGTGCATATGTATCCACTACTCCAATTTTATTCACCACCCATTAGTCTTCTTCAAAATAATGTTTGAAATTTTAGAAATTGCTATAGTAAAAATCAAACATTTTCAATAATATGAAGGTTATGACTGTTTAAGAGTGTAAAAACTCTTTACACCACCGAATAGTGAATTAAATCTAATAATTATGCAAATTTGAGTAACTACGAAATATAATATATTATTGGAAAAATTACAAAGACCTCCCCTTAGGTTTGGTTAAAAGACACACATCTTCTCTAGTTTAAAAAATACAATTACCTCCCCTCAATTTAACTCTGTTAACCATCAGTTAATTCAGACTTACAATAGATAGTCTTGGTGCTATGAATTAACCCTCTCTATGATTGAATGCATCAACCACTGCAACTAATTGAACCCAAAAATGTTAATCCAAATCTTTATTTCCATCTCTGTTATGACTTTCAAATTCACAAGTCCGGTAATAAATCAAGGTGTGCTAAAGCAATTAGACTCTGTCGATCTTCAAATCCTTCCTTGTTTAGAGCACTTTGTAATGCATATGGATGACCATATCTCCGCCTTGGTTTATTAAAGGTATTTTCTACACCACTCCTGTTCTAGATAAATCTAAGTTGTGCTTTTTCTATATATACACGACATTTACTCTATATGTTTAAGCTTCCTGCTATAGTTGTGGCAGATATTGAAGGGAGTTAAGTGGGAGGAGGGTATCTTAAGAATAAGAAAAACACTTGAATGGTCAAAGATTGTGAAGTTCAATTTTCAGCATCAAGTCTATTTGCATTTTAACAGAAAGATAACGGTGTTAAAGAGAGAAGGGAGGTATCAATCTATTTAATGAAAACTTAAGAGAGGTTAATGTTGATTTTAAAACTAAAGGGGGTGTCTTTGTAATTTAAAGAAAACTTAAGGGAGGTGACTGTAATTTTCCCTATATTATTTGAAAATTATTTCGTGCATTTCATTGAAAATGTGCATCCTAGATTCATTCATAATCATTATGCACGTAATACCAAATCAATATATTGACTTTGTTGTTTTATTTAGGATGGCAACATACATTAGAATGTGACAGACAAATATTACGTGGGTAAATCCAGATCTTAAGAAGGGCAGAATGATACGTTCCTCCCAACCATACGGTAGGTAGTAGTAAAATCCATTTATTATTATGGTTTCATGTTTCTTTCCAATTACTCTATGAAACCATGTACATTAGCCTTAATTTCCTATTGTAAGGCCTATGCCTAATTATGGTTATGGCATTTTCTGCTAGCTGGACTTACTATTATTATTACACACTAAAAATCAATGACTGCTACTATTTCTATTAATTACCCTAGTCTCTAATATATTTTTGATGGAATCCACCTAGTATATCATGCTAGGATACAGCACTAGATTTTTTTTTTTAATTTTTTATAATTTACTTGACAACCAATAAAAGTGATATTCATAAATGAGAATGATTATTTGGTCCCAACCCCAATAAATATTACTACTTAGGCACACCCACATTATTTAAATTTTATGTGTGTATAAATTTTGTGAGCACACAAGACACACTTTCATAAGCTAAGATTTACTTCACTTACAAATTTGTTTTTTTATTAGTGGTTACAATTTTACTTATATATTTTTTATCCACAATTCTTCAAGGTAATTTAGAAAGAAAAAAATAATAATTTCATTGTGCATTTCTCTAGTAAAAAAAGTGTATGGTATGGTTCAGCTTATGCTAGTGTGCCTAACATTCCGAGTACCTAACATCCAACAAGTGCTCATTCTAAAATCCAACATTACCAACTTAAGTTTCTACACAAAGATATACCAAAGTTTCAAAAACTCTTTGATGTTTACTTATATATATAATGCCCTCGTTATGTCCATAACCTACAATCATCATTTATTTTCTTTATCTACAACTCACAATTCACTCTTCACCATCTCTCAAACCTTGTTAATAAATATCTCTTTTTCTTCAAACGTTAGTCATATTACAACCCTCAAATCAATTCAACACCCTCACCCTAGAGTGTCTACAATCTCCGCCCTCTCTCAGAAACTGTCTTTTGTTTCAATGTATCATCTGCTTTTATTGGACTAGTTTTTTGCTAATTTGGTTCTTTCTTTCAAAGTAAGATATTTTTATTTTTTTGCATATGTATTGGTTTGATTTATTTTGTATATGTTGGATTTGTATCTTCTTGATTTTTGTATATTACACTAGTTCCATTTTTTTTCTACTTCTTTCAATTGAGAGTTATTTGTGTTAGAAAATTATTTTTAATGGTTAAGGTTCCAAAATTAAAGTCACTTCTACAAGCTCTCCTCTTTCTCTTTCTACCAATATAAACAATCTCAGACACCACATGACTTCTACAAGTTTTCTTTAGTCATCATATATAACTTATTTTCTTTTCTTTTTTGACTAAAACTTCTTTAAAGATTGCTTTTTTTATTACAATAATGAAATAAATTTACTAACCTTGTTCTTTCAAATGTGAAATTGTGGAAGGCCAGACATAAACGGTACTTTTGACTAGCAATTGTGGTTAGACATTATTTTAGGTATTTCGTTGCTCTATCTCCAATCCACCTAGGGCCAGGAATGAAAACAATCATCGGGGTTGTCTTGTGCGCACAACATTGCAATCCAATGCAAAGAGCAGTTCATTAAATGCGCAAGTTGTGTGCACAAGACCTTCCATATGATTGTCCCACCCTGTTGAACATTGTGGCAATGCTTGATGGTGAGATTGCAGCCATCCCTACTACAAAAGAGTCAAGCTTGTATGAGTTTAAGTTTGGATTTGGTTAAGAGACGTAATATGAAGATATGCTAAAGTTGGTGGATTGGTGCTTCAACTTGCTATTGATTTTTCGGGTTTTACTAATTTGATAGACACATTAAGAACATAGGCTAGATGATATTTGTTTTGTGTTTTTCTTCCATTCATTAATTGTATAGAAAAAGGCACATTAAATATTAATTCGATCATGTTGAAATTACAGGTCAAGTAAGGATGGGATGATTCAACTACTTCACAAAAAAAGATTCAACGAAAAGCTACAAAAAAAAAAAGAAGAATTAATATTGTTGCTGGCTGCAGCCACAATTTTATTTGTTAAATTTTAGAATTTTTAGTTTTTTTTTTATGAGAAGACCATTTATGATTATTAGTTTTTTATGTTAAGAAGGATTAATGATGACATTTTATATTTTTAATGTTACGGTATTTTGTATGTACGTTAAACTTGTCCATTTTTTACATTAAAAATATTGTGACTTATATTCTAATGTAATTTACTTTTGAATAGTTATGACAATTTAAATTACAAATGTGATTGATACTAATTTTAGAAAATAAAAGTTAAAAAATAATCATTTTTAGTAAATGACATAAGTTTTTGAAAAATGTGATTTATACCAACTATTGTGGTTGTTGCGATTAATAAAAAAATACCAGCAATTTATATCGTTGACAAAAAATAGCTTATCACAACAACTTGAGTTGCTGAGAAAAATATTTTATCGCAACGAATATAGCCATTGTGACATGTCACATAAGTCAACAATAATTGTCGATATAAAAACATTAGTTTTCACAGCGACATCAAATATCGTCGCAAAACTTTTTGCAAAAGCTCTTATACCAATGACATGTGTTTTTTGCCGTTGGGAAAAGCATATTTTGCATCAACTTTGAATTTTTCTCAGCAACATGTCGCTGCCAAAAACTTTTTTTTCTTGTAGTGAACCCTTTTTTAGGACGCATCAATATGGAATTGCTAGATGTTGAAACACAAACCTTGACCACTCAAGGTGATTGAAGAAAGTGGAGAACAATTGGGGTTTAAAGACACAGAGATGCAAAATCCAATGCCCAGAATCAGTTGTTGAATTAACTTGTACAAGATGTAAACATTCTCAGTTTCATATTGAATTTTACACTTAAATAATAATATCTTTAAAGCATCTGTATCTATTAACCAAATTCAACTTAATGAAAAAGCATTGTGAAATTTTTATTACTTCTTACAAGCTGTCCTCCTTTGGAATATTTACTCTCTTTTATGTACTATTTTTTATTGTTCTAATTCGTAATTAATTTATGTTGATAATTATTTTAGTGTTGTAATTCTCTCGAATCAAATTAAAAAAGACATACATTGTACTATTATTATAAAGTTCTAATTCTCCATACATCTTCAATTGGATTTTACCTGATTTTATTTAACCTCATTGGAAATTTTGTTTTTGTACTGTGGACATATTGGAAATTTTATTGGACTAAATCTTGTGTACACAATAGGCTCAAAATTACCGCAAATTCAACTTACTTATCTCACAAAATTCCTTGTCAAGTAATAATTCATTAACAAATTCAAAACCAAAGAAGGGCAGCTCCCAATAAGTAATAGAAAAATCACAATGCACCATGTTTTCATTAATTCAATCAACATGATTCATATTAAAATTATATAAAAGAATCTAAAATAAATCAAAATAAATAATAACAACTAGGGCGTTACAGAGGTCTATGGGCATCCTGGACCACATGAAAAAAATCATGTTTCGGATTACATAATCTGGAACGTCCCTCACCCCATAGAAGTTGTGCAAATTCCTTCAGTTTTGCCTAGTATCGTAAAAATTCAGATTACATAATCCGAAAACCATAAGAGTTGTCCAAATTATGAAATCTGAACTGCATCAGTTTATTTTGGTCGGTCGTCTGCACCACAAGAAACACATTTTCAAAGGGTTTTACCAGCATTAATGGCTGGTAAAACTCCTTTGAAACACGTTTTTGACTAAGCATTAAGTGTAGATATAACCTATGCTTATTTTTTTCCTATAAATAGTCTCCAAAACCTTCACATTTGTCACACCATTTCTCAAACTCTCTCCTCCTCTCCTCATGTTCATTCTATGCACAATGTGTTTCCATCGTTGGCCTTTCATAAAAAGAGGCTACTTTGGAAACTCAGGGATTATATGACCGGTGAACGGGGAAGGCACCGCGCTGCAAAGAAGCACGGTTTGTCTGGGTGTCATGTTGACCATCAAGGTCTCTTTCGCCCCATAAACATACCTTACCCCAGTAGCCTCCCACCGACCAATGTTATTGGGGTAAAGCTAGATTTAGTTTTACCCCAGAGAGGTACGTTTTCTGGTGGTTTTTTTCTTGTAGATTTAGTTTTACCCCATTGCAATGTAAATGTATGAATAATTATATTAATAAAATGAGATTTTGAGTATTATTTTTGTTTGTGTTTTTATTTACATTTATTTTATGAATTTACTATCTAAATAATATAAAATAAAGCAAAGTGTGTGAAATTCTAATAAAAGTATTATCCGGATTATATAATTTGAAAATTTCTGAGAATTTATTTATCCGGATTACATAATTCAAAGGGTCTTTTTGTAATTTGTAGGGCACGCGAGAAACAGACAGAGTGGTAAAAGTAATAGTCTTCCAAGAACCACATGATTTTGCATTTATTGAATGATAAGGCTTAATCCATCTAGGACTTTTGGTTCGAAAACATGGTTGTGTTAGGTCCCAGTCCGGTCAAACAATCTTCTTTGTGACTATTATGCTAAAATTTAGGACTTGGATCCTCTCCTTCACCAATTCTCTCCTTCTCCAAATATTGACCCTTAGATCAATCAAATGGTCAAAAGTAAAAAAAGAGAATATGAAAACCCCAACTCTTCTTCCCTTCCACGACACCAATACCATGATTGAAGAACACTGAACGACAACATGGTGGTGGGAGATGAACTGACCGACGGGAGGCACGGCAGTCGGAGATTCGACGACGGTTCTATGCGGTGGTTATTGGGTTTTGCTTTTCGATATGAAGCGATATGGCGACAAAGAAAGAGCTTGCACATGAATATGAAGCGATTTGGTGTTGTGGTAGTGTAAAGGAATTCCCACCCAATAAATATCGAGAGATTAATGTTCTTTGTCTTTTACTATCTCAACCATTTGATTGATCTAAGGGTCAAGAATTGGAGAAGGTGAGAGAAGGAGAGAATTGGTGAAGGAGAGGACCAGTCCTAAAATTTAACCTAAAAAGAAAAAGTACAGTAGAAACTCTTTAAATTAATACTCGGTAAATTAATAAACTCTCTAAAATAATAAATTTGTCCGGTCCCGACTTGGGCCAATGTAAAAAACTGAAAAACTCGATAAAATAATAAGATAATAATTTTTCAGGAGATCCTTTATAATTTTCGGTCCCAAGAAAATCATAAATTAATAATTCATAGAAACTGAAAAAAATATATTACACTCTATTGAAATATATGATTAAATAGTTGTTTGTTTTCCTTTAAAGTTCAAGTCTGTTTGGAGTTCATCTCTAACTTTTCTTATTGCATCCGATAGCTCAGGTGTTGTATTTTTGTATTGTATTTTTCCAATGCATATGAACACAATAGTTACTAATTTACGTTGAGTCCCAAGGTTCGCTGCAACGTAATTCTAAGAGGCATAGACTAATTTGCCTTTTTGTTTGGTATGTACTGTATAATTACTTAAAAACTCT
>Ga0228711_1006233_pt1 | contig 17817 bp, 11 predicted proteins | sample MedpolnodulmetaG_2_FD_177996 | JGI IMG/M metagenome (GOLD analysis project Ga0228711, IMG submission 177996) | Root nodule microbial communities from Medicago polymorpha collected in Santa Monica, California, United States - brown nodules | ecosystem: Host-associated > Plants > Roots > Nodule...
TTTCTCTACCCTTTTAAGCAGATCACTTTTGGAGAGACGCTTCTTCTTTGATTTGCCCTGTAGCAACGGTTTGCTCTGCAGCAACAACCAGTAAGGATGTATTCCTTTTTTTTTTTTTAATGAAAGTAGTAGTTATAAAAGCAGGAAAAAAGAGTACATATTGGGAGAAGGCAAGAAATCCCATAGTATTCAAAAACAAACTGAAAACACTGACTTCAAATAGCTAAATAATGGAAACAACATGGTCGATCTTACACATATTCATTAAATTGTTTAGTAGTAATTACAACACTCAAGGTAGTCAATCAAAATCGAGATCTGACCTAAGACCAGAAAGAAGTCAAGATCGTAAATCGTGGCATTGTAACACAGATTGTAAGTTCCTATGATAAATATTAAAATATATTTTAATATAAACATATGATGATATAATTAATTAATAGTATAAAAATGCAACTATAATTTCAGTTAGAATATATTTAATAGTTTATAGTTATTTTACCATCAATGTTTTAATGTCTTGTATATTTAATTGTTATTATAAGGAAATTAATTTTCTAAAATAAACATAATACTACTCGTTTTCAGTTTAGTTTTTTTTTATAAAAAAAGTACCCAACAGTTTTTTCTTTTTCCAATTATGTTGCCTCTCCCTCGTTTATGAGAAAAATAAGACTTTTTGGAAATCAGGCAGTTTTTTTGTTCTCCCTAGAATAGTTTTTCTTTTCCCAAGAGAACTACTCACTCTATTCCTAAATACTTACCGCAGTTGACCAATTCACACATGCCAATCACAACTTTGACCATTATTGTCTATAGTAATTATCTATAATAAAAAGTTATGAAAAGATATATTTTGAAAATATTCATTGAGACAAATCGACAAACATCTTATACACTAACATTTGCATTTATATATTAGTAAAAAAAATATGGTCAAAATAGGTTACGTGAACAGTGCACATGGTCAAACTGCGACATGTATTTAGGAACGGATCACTCACTTGTTTGGTCTGCATAGCAAGCTTTTTTTTCTGAAAAATACCAACAAAAAAAAACCTGTTTAGTCACTAAGGAGCAGAGGGAAGTTCACAGAAGCTAGAGGAAGACACAAGAAAATGAAGGAGAGAGGGTCCGAGTTAGAGACATCGTTGACTGAGAAAAAGTTTGGGATAAGTAGCACAAGAATTTAGGGATTTTTTTATCAACGAAGCCGGTTTAAAGCAACAGGGTCACGGATCAGACCCACAAACCCGACTGCTTTATATACTTCTTGAGGGTCACATAACTCGATTGATCTCACGAGTTTATGACTTTTTACGGAGATCCTACCCGTGCCTACCAATTTCCAACTCTGCTTAGTCACGAACTCAAGCAAGACATCCACGATCGTGGGAGTATAGGGGGGGCATAGTGAGAACAAAAAAGACTAGTCGATTCATGACTGTGATAAGATCACCTCCTTGCACCTAAGGAGCTAGGGATCCAAATGGAAACTGCTGAAATTTATGGTACAGGTATGAATAGGATTAAAAGAAATGAGAATACGGGATGTCCTGCCGTTATATGCCAGTTCCCTCAAGACCAAGTCCAGGTTTGCTCCATTTATCTATCTCCATTTATGAGATAGACAAAAGTGATAAATTAGTGAGACCCATTTTAATAAGTGGACCCCACAATGGGTCCCACTAATCTTTAACTTGTCTCATCTGTTTCATAAATGGATAGTAGATAGATGCAGCCTAAATAGAAGACCTTTCCTTTGCATGATTTTATCAAAACAAAATCCCACTGACTGACCATCCATAACATAACATTCTCAAATTAACTTTAATAACCAAAAACTTGATACTACTTGCTCAATTAATTGCAAAACTAAAACGTATAACCCTTCTTGAAGCATGATTATCATCAACCTAAGGTTTCACTAGCTAGCAAACAACAACAAAAAAGTCTTCCCACATGGAGGGAGGGTGCCAGTTTATTTTTCAAAACCAACATCTAAAACCAATAAATGCAACTAATTGACAAGTCTCCAGCTGAACCTTTTTAACAGAGCAACTATTTTTTTAAAGATCAAGGTGAAATCATTAGTTTTTTCAACAAGTTAAATTTGGACCGAGCATGCATATCTATGTTCAGCTCTGTGTGTGAGTATGCTTGTATGAAAGCGAGAGTGTATACATAAATATAGTTTTTCAAATATTACCTTTCGTTTAGGAGTTGCAACATTCAAAGATTCACGTACCAAAGGGAAACATACATCCACAAAATCAGTAAGCATCCCTCTGATCTGAAATATGTTACAGAGCTTAAGTTTTATTCTCACATCAACCCACCATCTATTTGGCTTTTCAGAATGTGCTTCACCAGAGTCTGCAAGTACCTCAACATTAGCGTCTCCATGGAAGAACTTCAGTCACAAAGAAAGAAAACATTTTTACCAGTACCAGATTCCTTTGGAGGAGACAGCAAGGAAATGGCTTCATTTTCTTTCCCCTCCTCAACTAGAAGGGAAGCCAAAGTTATGCGTGCTTCAACATCATCTTGTAGTGTTTCTAGGACTGAAACAAAATCTTCATTAGAACCGAAGAATATGAAAATTAACAACAAAAAAAAGAAAGAAAAAAAAAGGGAAAAATAGTGGGAAAAAAAAAGTGAAGACTATTCAAGCAGAATAATCAGAAAACAAAGAGTATTGCAGCATTGATTGTAAAATTGCAAGCCTATGTCAAAAGAGTGTGCAGCACCAGTACACCCTCTTTTCACTCTCTTTTTTCTATTTCCTTTTTACTCTATCACAAAGCATATAGAAACAAAAAGGGGTCTCAAAGCTTCAAATAATTAACTTCAAAGAAAGAATATGCATGTCACCCGAGATGCAACGAAGATTCTAGAAGATACAATAAAAAAAAATTAAGAACGTTAGCCGCCATACTAGAACCTACAAATATACATGTCACTCAAGACTCAAAAGCTAAATAAATGAAAATGTTTAAGTACATTAGCTGCAAGACTTGAATCTTCTGAATACTCAAGATAAATCCTACAAGAGAAAGGTGGTAAAGAAACTCAAAGATGTTGTTGGGAACTGTTTGAGATCACACACCAACTACAGATAAGGCCAAAGTAGTACTTTTCATGCTTAAGGAATCCACACCTCTTGGTGTAGCTTTTTGAGTTAGGCTTAAAGCTCAAATTCTACAATGGTTTTAGAGCATATCCTACATCTATATTGGGTCATCACTGACTGTATTTGTCCACGCTCCATATGTCCAATACTATGGACATGAGGAGGTGTTGTTAGTTATTGGACAACATGATCCTGAGCAAAGTTATAGTATGTTTGTGGCCAAGTAGTCCTTATAAGGCTTGGACATTCCTCACCTCTAGATCTATAGCTTTTGAGGTAGAGGTAGGCTAAAATCCCAAATTTTAAAAGAAACATTTATTTTAGAAGCTTCAGCACCAAATGAAAATGTTAGGGGAAAAGAAATTTCATTTCGTGTATTGAAAAACGAGAAGATTGGTTCTTTTAAAGTATAATTTGCCTAAATTCTGTTTTTAATAAAAATAAAACCTTGCCTTTGTAAAAAGAGATAATTGCTTGTTTCCTTTCTCCCAACGCTTGATAACATCTAGCAATTTTCAGATACAGAAGACCCTGCAAGAAAGAAATTAAATTTCAATGTCGAATTAACCTGATAGTACAATAATGATGATGAAAAATACATTAACCTGATTAGCCTAATATAACTAATATTGATTTTTTCTTAATATTTTTATTTATAACTACTTAAAAGTCAAGTTTACTATCAAGTTTGACACCCAGCGAGGGTGCCTCCCACTAATAGTCACTATTCTAGCCATACCACTATCCAATGTAGCACTCTCTACACCCCTGGCGCCCAGGACTAGACATCTAAAGCATGTCACGGGTGATCTGACATATGGTGGCCCAACAAATCTAAAATAAGCTTTGATACTATCTTAGAATTTGGATTAAGCCTAACTCAACCCCGCAAAACCGACTTTGTATGGTGAGTGTTATCTTTCACTGATAACTAATACTTTGGCCATACCACTATTGAATGTGAAACTCTCAGCAAGTATATGGAATCATAATGAGCAAAAAAGTAAATAAAACAAACACAATCAAATTGTAAACAATGAAGTTTTTCATTTTATCCAAATAAATAATGTGATTCCTCTAACATACCCTTCATCCCTCCAAAAGACTCGATCAATACTAATATCAGGCAGCAATAAAAATAGATTACGGGGGAAAACACAAAGGAGATGATAAAATGCAAAATGAGGAGAGAGAAATAAACTTATTGAAACAGATCTCTAGTTTTCATAACATTGACCTTCATCTATTATATTAAGATTATGATATGATGACTAAACGATCCTTATATTCCCCAATAATTAACCAATAAAATATTCATAAAAACTCCAGGTCACTAAACATTATGGCACAGAATACACAAGCTTCCAGCTTGTTAAAAATATAGAAACCTCTTCTTACAAAAGTGTAAAATTCAACTACGACAAAACTAAACTAAACTAAAACCACCAATCTTGCCAAAATTGTCAACTAGCACTTAAAAGTCAAAACCCCATATGTCTTTTATTGACAGTTCCTAGAAGTCTGCAACCTATTAATCCTGGCAGATCTCTACTAATAAAATCAAGTTGACTGCAAAATCAAATTACCCGAATAAAATCAAAATAGAAAATTACAATTGATAGGAATGAGTTACCATACATCTTCATTTTTACTATTTCCTTCCAACATCTTAAAATAATTCAATGCAGAATTATAATGTCCAAGACCCATAAATGAGTCTGCGACCTCGGTGATCGACTCAACATGCTTGCTTGCATTCTCTGGTTTCAAATCATTGAAAAAAACCTGTTAATCATGTACAAATGTAAGTAATGCATACAAATAACATAAAACCAAAATAAAACTCATAATTCTACATGCATTTCATCGTTGTATTAACTGAAGCTAATGAGAAACAAAAAAAAAATGATATGCTGACGAGCTTTGGAGAGGGGAATACAAAGACAAAAACCTAAAATATAATTTTCTTTGCTTTCACAAAAGAAAAGAAGAGTTTTTTAACTAGAAAGCCAAAAAGATAACATGACAGAATACAAGAGGTATAATTAAAAAAACTGGAACAACAGGAAAAAAATCTCCACAACATAAAAAAAAAAAATCAAAACCAATTATGAGAATCTCTTTCAAACTTCAACAATGATATACAAGATGGAGATAATTTTGTGGATAATAACAAAGCTTTGGTTACATTCAAACAATATTATCCATTAAACAGGTGGGAAAAAAAACATCCACATGGAAAATTTGAACAAAGTTACAAGTGAAAGTCTTTAAAAAATTCAGACTTTGGAAGTGCTATACAGTATGGGCATATAATCACGGATAATAACAAGCGGTAGGAGAGAAAATCAAAGCTAATCGAGAAAGCCCAAACACAATAAACCGAACAAAGTTAATTCAATCAGAAATATGCATGCAACGCACCTGAGCCATTTCCAAGTTTCCAAGATGAACATGGCAGATTCCAGCTTTAACTTTCAAATTTAAGGGCAATTCTTTTCCAACCACTTGAGATTGTTCTATGTACTGAAGAGCTCTGTCATGCGCCTTTATTTCCATCAATATGGCACCAAGTAGATCAACTACACTTGCATTTACTCCATCTGGTTTATTCTTCAGATAGTCTTCGAGAATGCAAATTGAGTGTTCAACTTGACCACACTTTTGGTAGTACTAAAAGTAAGCAGTAAAAATTCATTTAAATTTCAATATCAAAAGTCAACCGAAAAATATCTATTTGTATAAAAAAATATATGAGCTCAAAAGCATACGGACTAACCTTAGCTGCTGCTTTTAGTGCATCAACATTTTCACAACAAAGTTGATATACTTGTTCATATGCCTCAGCAGCTTTTTGATAATTTTGACTTTCAGCATAAAGCATTGCTTGATGACTCCTAAGACTACTATCTTGGGGGTCTGCTTTTATTGCTTTCGAAATACAATAACTGGCTTGACCAATATCATCTTGTTCTCTGCATTTGAAAATGGTTCCCTACTTAGTAACTGCCCATTTCTTCGAAATATAAACTGATTGTTTAAAATGAAACCATGCACTAACTTAGTTTTGTTAGAAAATGTAAGAGTAAATCATTTAGATCATTTTCTAGTTTCAGTTTACTCTCAAAGCTTGCTTAGCAAGACTCATTGTATACCAGATGTGTGCCATTTATTGCTAGCTGTATGACAGGTCACCATAATTCTGAGTTAGTTACAGTGACATAGAGTTAGGAGTTTAAAGAGTGCATATATATATATATATATATATATATATATATATATATATATATCAGAGTGCACCTCAATGTCATCGATCAATCAGTTCTTCAGGAATTTCAGGAAAATAGATGAAATTCTATAGATTATGAGCATTGATGATTGGCTCAACTTGTTGACCCCAAATCACAAAGTTCTTTTCGTCGAGTTTTTCAGAAATTTTCAATTGAAATTTGACGAGGGAAATCGTCGTCGGACGGAGGAATATAACCATCGCCAAAGTAGGGCGTAGTGATGAGGTGCTATATGTAAAATCAGTTATTTAAGAGTTACGTAAATGTATTTGGGATAATTATAGGGGATATCTGGGAAGTTTAGCACACCTTTTCTTTTGTTTTGCAATAGACAGACTGAGAACTATTTTCTCAGACAAGAGCCTCAGCTCTAAGACTGGCAGAGAAGTTGATATATTACATCTATGTGTTGTTTACTCAATTGAATTCAATAAGTTTCTGTCATAAACCTTATCATTTTTAGAGTGATACAGCTGAATACTTCCAGAAAAGTAACTTTTAAGAAAAAACAATGGAAACAAAAACGAATAACCATCTTACATGGACCACACATAAAGCGTCTTCCAAAGCGTTGGATCTTTTGGAGTCAAATGAGCAGTAATCATGTAAAAACCCATTTCATTTTCGTGATCCCCAATTGCACCATGGACAAGTCCAAGGGTGTGATACGAGTCAGGTAAATTTGGTTCCAGCCTGACAACTTCATGCAATACAGATATAGCCTGCAAAAAAACCAACATAGCATTGTATTAACTAATTTTCAAAAACCTAACATAACAATATTATGTTAATGTATATCAAGCTTAAACAAACACAAACTGTGAAAAATCAGAAAAATTTAACATCAAACTTTAATGCAATCTAACATTAACTGTTCCGCTTCTTATTATGAAAGTTGGGCCAAATAAAAATGGGTACTCTTAGAAATTTGTGTTGGGTCTAACTCAACCCTACAAAACCGGCTTGTAAGATGAAAGATGTCTCTCACTCGTACATACTTTTTAAGGCTAAATCACATCTGTTCAGGGACTCTCAACACACCTCTCTCATGCCTTGGCTTCGAGTGGTCTTATAATGGGTTTCCCGATGGATTTTAGATAGGCACATAAACCATCTTATAATTTGTGTTTGGCCAAACTCAACCCTACAAAACCATCTTGTAACATGAGGAATGGCTCCAATTTATAAACATGTTTCAGGCTCTATCATATCTGATGTGGGACTTTGATAGGAACCTGCAAGGTCAAAATGGGTTCAAGGATGGAGAGTTAAAGTTAGTTAATAAGGTGGCACCAACTGTCATGTGGATGGGGAGAGGAAAAGGGAATAAAATCATTCATTCAGAATTATTAATGATGTGACATTGATTGTCATGTGAATGGGGATATAAAGGAGAGGAAAGACTAGAGAGTGAGGCATTCAAAAAGTTTTTCAAGGGTTGTTTAGGAGAAGTTCTCTCTGGTCTAGCAGCTTAGCTCTGATAGGAGTTCTTTGAACTCTGGTTTATCCTCTCTATTTTCTGTTTTCATGATTGTAAGAGCTTTGAGCACACCATTTTTCCAGTTAAAAAAATACATTGTCACCTTCAAATTTCAGGGTTCTATCAGACTTTCAACAAGTACTGTTCAAAAAGCATTTCAGTAGACAAGGATGCAACTTGTAGTTGTGTGTTGTTGTTGGAGGAAACTTTGTCTCTTCGAAAAGGTAAACATTTTGTTGTAGCAAGATCAAAAGTGGGTTTGTGTGAATACATAATCAATTTGATGAACTTGAATTTTGATATAATCGGAACAATAGACTTGAATGCCAAAACCTATAGATTGCTAGATGACATAATAATGTACCATTTTATAACGGCCATTTGCATAGTGAACGTAGGCATCACCCAACATCTGCGATATCTTTTCGTCAAGTTTCTTCTTTGATCCTTTTTGCCTACCTCTTTTTTTTGACCTCTTCTGGAATATAAACAATATTGAAAAGGTGAATGTAGTTATGATAAAGGCCAATAATCAAGCGAATCCATAATATGTAATTGAGAATGTTCATCTTTTTCACACTCTCGTCTAAATGCTTTCAAAAGAAAAATATACAATCAGGAAGCGATGGACCAAAAGCTTACAAAGAAAGAGGTATAAAAAAGTAAACTAGTAAAGATCTCACATCTAAAGCAGAAAATTTATGAAAACAAGGAATAAGAAAAACATAAAAAAAATAGCAGCAAAGTCACCTGCCATGTAAAAAATGAAAATTCTCTAGAAGAAGCAAGGATTGGATAACTGTAGTTGGCAATTTGGCATGAATGTAAACAGTTTTCTTCCAAAAAATTATAATATACCAAATGCCTCATTCACCAATGCCCATTCCATTGCTAGATTCTAAAACTTGCAATCTACCTTTCTTAAAGGAATTAATGAATGCTGCACTGGCGACGCTCTTATCAAAATGTTGCATAATTGTGATTGAACATGTGTACATCATACCTTTCTTGGTCTCTTGCCCTCTCCAAAATTTATAAATTCCTCAACCTCAGCTGGGTTTACCCCAAAAATATCATCTTCCCTTGCCTTCTTAGAAGAACTCTCTTCACTGCTTTTAGAGTCATTAAATACAAAAATGTGTCAAACATATATAAATTAGTGCTACAACAACAACATACTTTATCCCACTAAATGGGGTCAGCTACATGGATCAAATTACGCCATAATGTTCTATTGTAGACCATATTTGGATCCAACTCATTAATCTCTAAATCTTTCCTAATTGCTTTTTTTTTTTTAATGACAAATGTTAGTATGTTAATTGTTATGTTAATATTTTCTCCTTGCCATGACTTGAACACTGAACCCTTAACTTCTTTAATCCCTTAGCTCAAACCAGTTGAGATACACAACACCCCCACCACCAAGAGTTTCTCTTATAGTTTTTGTACATCTTCATTTGCCTCTAGAGACGATCTGATTATCCTCCAGGCTCCATCTGATCTACTTTCTTAACTACAAGTTTTCTCTCTAGATGCTGAAACCACCTAAGCCTATTTTCCACCATCTTTACAACTAAACGTTTTCTCAGTAATTACATGTGCGGTGTCCAATGCGGACAAATGTCGGATACGCAAGGTTTATCATTCATGCAAAACATGTACAACAGTTCCGTTGAACACTGACAGCATTGGAACTCAAAATCAACACTAATAACATTGAACATTAGTTTGATTTTGAAACCCTAGAGAAATTAGAAAAGATGAAGAAGTTAGTTACCGGTGAGGTAGCAGGGGTAGTTTTCGCTTTCTGTTATCGAGAGCACGGTATTCTATGGATTTCTGGTGGTAATCTTTAAATTTCTGGTACAAATTAACACCGGAATCATTGTTACGAACGAAGTCCAAAGGATTTACACCGGCGCCGAAGATGAATTGATCATCTTCATCCACAGTATCGTTTTCTTCTTCTTCTTCTTCTTCATTCTCTGACGCGTCTTCTTCTTCTCCGTTCTCTTCCACGTCATACCTTGTGTCGTCGCTGTCTTCTATCGCCCTTGGATGATCTTCCTCCTCCTTCTGGTTAATCTCTTCCATTCTTCTACTGAGTGATGAACCAGAGAAACCCTCGAAAAATAATTAAAATTAGAGAATTGAGAGAGGATACAAATCCGGTGAAAGGTACATTAGGCTAAATTTGTATTTTTTAAATGTTACTTCGAGCAACACTTGGATGAACACAAGAATGACGGTCTTACATTTTTATTTTTTTTTACAATATTGGTCTTACATATGCGCGTAAAAAGGAAAAAGTAAAAAAATAATAATTAATTTTCAAATGATTATAACATGTTCATTCTATTCTTTTGTATGTGTGACTAGATAGATGTCTAAATTCTTGTGTTCACTCAAGAATTATTCTTTTACTTCTCTAGAGTAGACATGGCAACGGGGCGAGGGCAGGGCGGATTTAAGCATCCCCCGCCCCGCCCTCGCCCCAAACCATATCGGGTGTAAAAATTGAATATCCAACCCCGCCCCCAATGGTGACGGGTCTCCCGGTCCCACCCCACCCCATCCGCAAAAACTCTATTGTTTATAGAATATTTAAAAAATACATATTTTTTCATAGCAATAAAAAACAATAATTATATTAATAATTAAAGATCTAATCATTTTTTTAAGAGCAAAATAATTATAATAATATATTAAAATAGGTCTTATGGAAATAAGATTATAAAATTTAATAAAGTTTTGTTGAAAAAATAAAATTTAATAAAGTAAATTTTAAAAAGCGGGTGCGGGGCGGGTGTAAGCATCCTCCGGCCCCGCCCCTGTACTAAAAGCACAGTTTTTCCCACACCCGCACCTAGTTAAATCGGTTTTTTCCCATTAACTTCGAGACGGTCGGGTCTGGGCGGATGCGAGTTTTATTGCCATGTCTATTTTAGAGTTAAAAATCCAATATTTTTTAAGACAATAATTTTTTTTTCTAGAGCAATAAATTCAATGATATTTAATTGAGATTTTTCCCGAGTTATAATATGTTAGGAATTTGAACATGGTCCAGGTGGTATTTTTCAGCTAATTGGCAACTCTAACAATTCTATGCAATTGAAATTCTTACTATTCAAGATTTGTTGGAATTAGATTGAAATGTTCAATCAAGTCGTATTTTAAGAGAGGGTGACCAAAATACTGATTTTGTAACCAAGATGAATTCAACTTGTATGTTAGCTATCATCTTTAGATGAAAACCCCCAAAGTCTCTGTGCCATCTTAGAAGATGATGCTTCAAGAATTGGTTGTTCAAGATTGTAGTTGTTGCTTTTTTTTTTCTTCCTCTTTTCTCATTTAAGAAAAAATAAGCATGTTCAAAACTCTACGAATTTTGATGAATTGTTTTGTAGAATGAATTTTTTGAAAATCTTAGTTAAAAATAAAAACAATATACTCATTCAACAATCTCACCTAAAATTTTGAGACTTTTTCATATTTTATCTTCCGTCACCCTCTCTACCAATGTCAAGTTCCATTCTTTTATTTTATTTTTTTTATTCAGCAATTGTTCTTATATGGTTTATTATTATTATTATTGGCTCTTGGGTTGGATATTGGGTTTTTTAAAACAAAAATTTTATTGTTGTTTTAAAGGGCTGGATATGATAGATAGACATGTGCATTGAGGAGCTGCCTTTTAATACGTTGAAATGCAACATTGATGTGGCTTTTATGAATAACAAAGTTGGTATTAGTATGTATGTTAGGGACCATGAAGACTGATTCGTCAACGTCAAAACTATTATATGGTAACCCATAATTTAGCTAGTGAGACCATATATATAACTAATTTTCAAGTTTTTGATTTGATGCTAAATTGTATTGTTTCTTATTTGATTAATGATATGAGTTAGGTTTGTTTTAAAAAAAACCATTAAACCAATTCCATGTATGCAAATTTCACTACAATATCCATAGCCTCATTAGGCTTAGGCATGATGATGCATCTGTACCCGAAAAAGGAATGGTGCAACAAATCAATATGATATTAACCAAACACGGCTAAGTGAATATAGAAAAGAATATTAAATTGGCTGTGACTAGAGTGAAATTGATAGAGGTGGTCTTTTTTTCTTTTTGTTACATGAGAAAATAAGCCAAAAAAAGAAAGAAAAAAAGAAGTTGAAAACAATGATTAAGCACGAGAGTATGGAACTCTCGTAAAACTAGAACTAGAGTACTGATAAAGGTGATCTAGATAAAGGAGAATTTATAACTGAATTAACAATTAACATTCTGTCATTTTTTTTGTAACAATTAACATAACCAAACGTAGCTAGACAACACAGAACTGATAAACAAATTCTTCATAAATAGCCGACAAATTTGTGACAATTCGTGTTTGTCACCAAGCAAGTGTTCATCATGAGTCATGACAACAAGGTACACTCTTGTATCAACTCAAATTATTGTTCAGACATTAAAGATTAGAATTTTGTTCACAACTCATACTGATTACAAAATAAATTACTTCAAAATGTCCTTCCCTTCTGAATCAATCAATATGGCACCAAGTAGATCAAACTACATTTGCATTTACTCCATCTGGTTTACTCTTGAGATAGTCTTCAAGAATGCACATTGAGCGTTCAACTTGACCACACGTTTGGTAGAACTGAAAGAAAGCAATAAAAACTCATTAAAATTTCAATATCAAAAGTCTACCGCCAAGTATCTATTTGTATATAAAAAAACTTGATTCTAGCAGAAGAAAAACACGTTAAACACAATATAGTTGTATCCTGATTTCATTCCAAAAGTGGTTATAATGATAGATACACGAACAATAAAGTTATGTGCATTATAAAGCATCAGAAAGGCCAATCCTATATTCATGTTGCATATAATCATCAACAAAACGAACAAAAAATTAGCAAATGACTAACCTTAGCTGCTGCTTTTAGTGCATCGACATCTTCACGACAAAGTTGATATACTTGTTCATATGCCTCAGCAGCTTTTTGAAAATTTTGACTTTCAGCATAAAACATTGCTTGAGACCTTCTAAGACTAATATCTTCGGGGTCGGCTTTTATTGCTTTTGAAATACAATAACCGGCTTGACCAATATCACCTTGTTTTCTGCATTTGAAAATAATTCCCCACTTAGTAACTAACCATTTCTTCCACACATAACTTATTGTTTAAAATGAAAGCATGCACGATTTTCTTCAAAAGCTTTTTCTCATTTTAGGGTAACAGAAGAAATATCATAGAAAATGAAGGATATTGCTAGTTTTGATTCTGCTACAATCACTGATATATGTGCAACAAATCCAATTTCAGGTGATTGCTAATTCTAATCCTAATTAGTAACTAATCTAGGATTCTACAGCTAATGAAAATATTATGTGATTCATTATGATAATTGCAAAAGGTACAAGACTATTGTTAGAGCCCAAAGCTAGAACGTGAGTCAAGTTTTCGATCACGCATAAATGAAGCCGAAAATATGGCTTGTGTATTTAGGAGAAATAAGAACATAAATGTTCTTATTAGTATTCTGAAGATATAGTAGGAACAATTATTTAGTACTCTGTTAAACCTGTTGGCAACCTACTAGCATCCCACATCTTGGAGTTGGCAACCTAGATCAAGCAACAGTTATGGATGCTAAATGGAGGCCATGGCACAAGGCAGAATAGCATGGTGGATTTTTTTGACAACCACCATAAGCAATTTGTGAAGGGATGCCCAACATTGCGGAATCATAGGCCACAATGGCGTGTTTATATGACATATTTATGGCCTTCTGCCATCGACAATGCTGACAATTATATTTTACGAACGATATTCTGCATTAATACACACCATACGCAGAAGTTATTTATTTTGAGGATACATTTCTCAAACGCTACGTTATCATCTTCAATTATTAGAGTGATGCAGCTGAATACTTCCAAAGGATAAACTTTCAAGAAATAAGTGTGGAAACAAAAATGAATAACCATCTTACATGAACCGCACAAAGAGCCATTTCCAAAGAGATGAATCTTTTGGAGTCAAATGAGCATAAATCATGTAAAACCCCATTTCAGTTTCATAATCCCCAATTGCACCATAGACAAGTCCAAGGGTGTGATATGCGTCAGGTAAATTTGGTTCCAGCCAGACAACTTCATCTAACACAGCTATAGCCTGCAAAAAAGCCAACAACAAAGCAAAGTATAACTAATTTGCAAAAACCTAACATAATGCAATCTGCAAAATTAACACCTAGCTCTAATGAAATCTAATAACATTAACAATTCCCCTTCTCATTATGAAAGTTGAGCCAATTTGAAAATGGAAACTCTTAAGAGTTTGTGTTAGGTCTAACTCAACCTTACAAAAAATAAATTGTAAAGTGAGAGATGCGTCTCACATCACATTGAATGACCCGAGTACTATCAAAACCTATAGATTAATAGACCACAAAATAACGTACCATGCCATAACGACCATTTGCATAGTGCATGTAGGTAGGCATCACCCATCATTTGTGATATCTTTTCATCAAGTTTCTTCTCTGATCCATTTTGTCCACCGATAAATAGTTGAAGATCATCTATGAAACTATTTGAAGTTGACATGACAAAATATAAGAAGATAAATAATTAAATGATAATAGAGAAAATAAATAGGAAGTAAATAACGCAGCATAGGTATTGTGGAATAAACTGAAATTTTGTAACTTGTTATCAATGCCTTCTACCGCCATTAGATGATCAATCGCTTGCTTTGTATTTTATCTTTTTTTTGTTTCCTATTAGGTTTATTTATAAGTTTGGTGTCATGGCTCGGATGCTTTTATAAATGCTAGCAACACTCATTTTTGAACACTCTATATAGCACTCACTCTTTTATTGGATAAAATCAATGTATGTTCCACCACTTTTTGTGGGTTCTATTTCCAAAATGCCCACGATGATTTAAACCAATAAGAAAGTGAGTATTAGAGAGAGTGCTCAAAAGAGAGTGTTGCTAGCACTACTCTTCTCTTCACTTGGTACTACTAGGGTTTGGGATCAAGGTCTGTTTCATTGCTAACTTGGGCCCAGGTTCGGATCAGTTTAATAACTTGGGGAGGGGGGAGGGTTTATTTCAGGTAATATTATAATATTCTTGATAACCTTTATTTATTTGTTAATATTATAGTATTCCTGATAACATTTATAATAGAGATGTCAATAGGCTGTTTTACGTTGCTCAAAGGAAGAAAGAAAGAAAAAAAAAGGTAGCTATACATAAATCTATTCATATCTTCATGAGAACCTTATTCCCACAATTTTCTTTTAAAAAAAAATTATATTACCAGAAACATTTGATACCAAGGAATAAAATTTATAAAACTCGTAAAAAAAACATAGAAATTTATTAAACTTGAGAATATACATTTCTATTTTTTTATTCCTAGAAATCTATAAAAATAACATGAAACAAATACACCCTTAAGGTGAATAAATAGAGAATATCTAGTTTGAACCATAATCTTGCATATTGCAATGTCCTTACCGCTTGAGTTATGCTCATGGAGACAAAGTTTGATATATTAATTAATGATCAAGTTTATTTATTTTTTCCTTTTTGAGTAATTTAAGTTTTTTTTTTAATGTCAATTATGAGTGCAACTTGATTTTATTTATGAATGAATTGTGGTGGGTTGAATCATTCTCTTAAGTTCAATAAGAGGTCCTATCCTCAGTCATTTAATTATTTAATCACTGTCCCATTAGACGGTCAACAATGTGTTGAAAATCTAGACGGTCGTTAGGGTTTACCTTTCATGCTCCACCAATTATATTTATTATCGTCTTTTAAAACTCCATCAATTGATATCCTCAAGAGCTTTACCACTGTTGTATTTCCATGGTTGGGTTCAAGGGCGGAGCCACCAACCGGCGAGATATTTTTTCATATTTTGTCCAACCTAATAGTCCATCAACCCACTCAAAAAAAAAATTGGGCAAACTCAATATTTTCACGCGTGCGCACAAGAATTCTTGACTATAATTTTTGCCCAGACTCTATAAAATTTCTGGCTCCGTCAGTGGTTGGGTTTGAACCCATGACACCTGGTTAACCAGGAAGAGACCCTACCATCTCATCTGATTGTTTTTGGGGTTTAATTTATTTTCTTTTATGGGCATAAAAAGGAATGATCTATAACATTCTTAAATTTTTCTAACAAACATTAACATATTTTTATATCTCCTTCCAACATTGTACTTATTAGAATATAAAATATTCATTATATAAATTATTAATATGTTATATATTAGTTAGAGATAATTGAGGCACAAGTTATCACAAAACATATTGAAATGGATATCCATTTTGTGTGTGAAAAGGTTGTTAAAGGTCAAGTACGTGTTCTACATGTCTCATCTCGCTATCAAATAGCTGACATTTTTACCAAGGGCCTTCCGCTGCAATTATTTGATGATTTCAGAAATAGTCTCAACATCCGTCAACCTCTCGTTTCGACTACAGGGGCGTATTATAATATAAAATATTCATTGTATAAATTATTAATATATTGTATATTAGTCAGAGATAATTGAGGCACAAGTTAGATATACTTGATGCCCAAGTTATAGATACTTGAGGCCCAAGACAATATCATTGTATAAATACACATTAGAGCATAATGAAGCACTCACGAGAATGAATTCTATTAGTACTTGATAAGTGCTCAAAAGTAACATATTTTATATGTTAATTTAGTTAGGCATTCTAGTGACTTGTTCTGCAAGTTATCTAAGGAAAAGTTACTGATTGTTGTATTTTTACCATTTATGTTTTATATGTCTGATTCTACCCAATTTATGCAGGAAATAACAAGCAGGGAACAAGAAGGAAGACCCTGAACCAAAGTCTGCGCGCTTAAGCGACCTCATCTCGCTTAAGTGTGCACAACGTCGAGAGCAACCTTCTTGCACGCTTTCAGGACGCTTCTTGCACGCCTCCGGGATTCAAGTTGTACACTTAAGCGTCCACAGCACGCTTAAGCGTGCGAGTTCCAGAGAGCACCTCATCAGCACGCTTGCAAGACGCTTCCTGCACGCTCTCCCAAAGTTCAAGTAGCACGCTTAAGCGACTGTAGCACGCTTAAGCGTGCAAGTTCCATAGGGCAACCCTTTTGCACACTTCCCGCACACTCAGGCGAAGTTCATCAACTGGAAGTGGATAAGGCACACGTGGCAGCTCTTAACTGGCCAACGGAAGATATTTTGGGTTGCACGATTAAACGACTATTACACGCTTAAGCGTGCAGACACGAATTATGCCCATATAAATAGTTTTCTCTTCTCTTTCCAGCCATTCAACTACTATTTTATTCATTTTTTTGCATACTTAGAGTGAGAACTAGGGCTTTTCTAGAGAGAGAAACACAAAGCAAGGTAGTTAAGAGTAGATTCAACCTAAGATTTGTTGAGACATAATGAATCTAGGCATGGAATCTTCATATTTTCTTCATCCTTTGCCAAACTATCATAGACATATGTAGCTACATCTAGCCTTGTGGGTTTTGAGGTATTCAAACAAGCTATTATGTAAACTCTTGATCTTTTAATATATGGTTCTAGCTTATTTATTCAATATTGTTGTTATTCTTATATTTAAAGCTTTATTGAGATTTGGAATGAGATTGACAAATACTTTTGGATCTTGGAATAGAATAACAATCTATCTAAGTTTTCATTCTAGACATAGATGTTAATATTTGATAATCACTTTTAATCTTGAACTTAATGCTTTTGGATCGATTAATAGATTGGGAAATCATCGATTAAACGATCCAATCGACTTTGTGATCGTTTAAATAGTTTGGGAAATCGACATTTAAACGATCCCTTAGAAATAACGATATC
>Ga0228711_1006234_pt1 | contig 17811 bp, 8 predicted proteins | sample MedpolnodulmetaG_2_FD_177996 | JGI IMG/M metagenome (GOLD analysis project Ga0228711, IMG submission 177996) | Root nodule microbial communities from Medicago polymorpha collected in Santa Monica, California, United States - brown nodules | ecosystem: Host-associated > Plants > Roots > Nodule...
AGGTAAACTCGTTAGAGTTCTCGAGTCGAGTTTACGAGTCGAGTTTACCTAAATAAAACGAGTTGAGGTAAACTCTTGAGTTGTAAAATCTAGTTTCTTTTTGTTGAGGGGTTTTTTTTTTTTTTGACAAAATCTTGGGTGGTGTGTTTTTTTTTTGGCTTTGACTTTAGATGTATGGTTGGTAACATATAAGTTGTAATTGTTTTATGGAGTATTTATGTTATCATCTCTACCAAATATCATATTCCTCTCCTTTTAGTCTTCATTAGTTTTGCCATCAAATAAAACTCAAAGTTTACTCTCCATAATATGATTTGAAATTAGAAAAATAATGAAAATCAAAACAAACTAGACCAGAATCACTGTGTGCAAGGGACACTTACTTCAAATTACCAATTCATTGGTTGAGTTTTTTTAAATAAAGTGAGAGTAATTTTGAAAACCATTTACTACGATTTTTTATTTTATTTTCATTATGCATATTTTCTAAAGTTTTCCATAAATATTACCTTTCTGATGAAAAAAGAGAGTTATATATAAAAGCAACCCTTATATTACTAACTCTGCATATTTAACCAGTGTTATGTGTTTAAAAAAAAAACAATGATATGTGCATGCAATATACAGGTTGGTGCTCAATGGAGCCCTTAAAATTGAGCATGCACTAAATTCAGGAACAGTGCACATTTCTTAAGCTTTTGAAGAAGTTGCTCTTGTTGAGTCAAAAATAATTAATTTCTCTTGTTATTTTATGGACACAAGTCCTCTCCTACTCTTTTCGTCATGTTGTTTGATCTGCCTTGTTTTCAATTATATGTTTCTTTTCGTCATTTTATTTGATCTGCTTTGTTTTCAATTATTTGTTTGTCCGTGTATTTAGTCAAAGATGTTTGAACGGTTAGGATCTGTGTTAGATCATTCAGTCACTAGAGAGAATCCATATCCATTTTTTGACTCGTAATTTCATTCATGCAAAAGCAAAAATGACACACCGCACCATAACATGATTTTGTGGTCTCACAAAATGGGAACTAGATCTCCTCATGTAACCCCCCCAATTTCAATTGAGAATAGTGTGTTGAATTATGGGGGATTTTCGTCTCATGCGATTTTTTTTGAGATTAACGGTATGCTTTCACACTTTTAATTTGTTGAGTTTATGCATGTGACTAGTGTAATTTTTTTAATGAATTTAATTGATTTAATTGAAAAACCAATTATAAAAATGATGTAACTTAAAGAATGTGTATAAACCTTTCATCTAAAGGATGAATGTGTGTAAACCTAAAGTTGTGTCATTGCAACTATGTTCAAGAAGTGAAATAATAATAGGCATAAGATTTGTCTAAATATTGTAATTAATCCACACAAAACATCATGCAAAATAAACCTACACAATTAGGGATCTCTAGTCAGAATGCATTCATAGCGTAATACGTCTGCAAATTTGTTTAATATCAAAATGACAAACACAACCAATAGTGGATTGGTTTTATATTATTAAAAAATTAAAATTATATTAGTAATCGCTAAACAATGGTGAAAACTTCCGACAGTTAACTCAATAACAAAAAGAAATAACAAACACAATCAACTACCAAAACTAGCAAAATCATATAGAATTGATCACTATCTCACATAGATACTTAAGGTTACAAAAGTGTAACACACAGTGATCAACAAGGTTTTCTACCAGCTAGATTATGTACATGTGTCTTTTGATTTTTCTTACTCATAAGAGTGAACAAAGTTTTCTATGAAATTCGAAAAGAATAACTTACCATTTCTTTGAAAACAAGACACGTTGATTTTATTTTTTTTTAAAAAAAACATTCAGATTTTGTTTAATTTGTGAAAGTATTTTCTATTTTCATTTGCTAAAATATGTATTCAGTTTTAGTTGTTTCTCAAACTAGTATTAATTATTACTTTGTCAAAATCATCCATAACTATTTATATCACATAGAGAGAGGGAAAAAAACTGGAGTGAGATAATATGGTCAAGGGTAATATATTTAAAAGACATAATTTTAAAATTTAACAAAATTTATTAGTGATTTTACGTGTAATTAACCTTAAAACAACAATTGAAAATGAATAGAGATAGTATTTTTTTTTTATTTTTATAAATAAGATGCTTTATTTATTTTGTGTCAAAAATCATTAATAATACATAACGATGCTCCATTACTTAAGATGGATTTTTTCTTTTTAAAGATCCATTACCAAAGATTTTGCATATTAATCAAAGAGGTGCTTACGTTTTGGAAATTGAGTTTAACATTTCCCACCTGCTGTTTGGCTGAGTCCATAATACTATTATGGGAAGACTATTCCCATTCCGTAAGTGTCATCAATCATTTCTCTTTGTTAGCAGTTCCGAGTATTGTGATGGTGTTATCTTTGTTTCATTAAAATAGTGAAACTTTTAAGGAAAACCCAACCAAACAACCCGGAACTACTAGAAAGAGCGCACCTCTTGTGTTGGAGAAGAAAGAAATAGTCGATGGATGTGGGATGAAGTGAATGAATGTATGAAGTTGAATGAATAAATATAGGTTGCATCATAAATGAAAATACTATTATGCCCTTCATTAGATTAGGAATTGGTTAGGTAGCAAACGGGTGGTTTAGTTAGAATTATTTGATATTAGTTAAAACACTAAGTATAAATCTAGGTTAAGCCAATTTTTATGAAGAAACTGCCAAATTGTGGTAGTTGAACTACTCAAACACTCTTCATGCAGTCTGAACCACTATTGTATTTGTTTAAAGTGAAAGATGCCTAGATTTATGACTTGCATGAAAATGGAAAAATAATGAGAAGGTAAAGATAAAAGTTGTTTGGTGGCATACAAATTAAAGAGAGGCGTGCCACCCATATCACTAGTAGTAGTACTACACCCACCTATTACATTTGATTTTTCTCTTTTTACTATTTTTTATAATTGGTAAGCTAAATGAAAAAAAATAAAAATTGTTATGTCTAATATACAAAAGTAAAGTAGTTTTCCATTAGAGTTGTGTTATTTTAACAAAAATAGTTTTCCATTATACACAAATGTGTTTTTCATCTTTAAAAAATAAATTTAATCATACCTTATTTAATTAGATGATGATATTTATTTATCCAATGAACCAACTTTTTTTTAGGGGAAGAAACTAAGTTGTGCATTGATGCAATATTTATTTCACTTGTATTCTATAGAATTTATCGAAAAAAAAATAATGATGTCTATGATGACCAAATTAATGGGCTTAATGAATGAATATGTTGAGATAACTATAGTTTGTGTCAAGATAACTATAGTTAGTAAATGTAGTTAGAGTTGGTTAAATGTTAATCAGAAATATAGTTAGTTACACATGTGGTTAAGTGTAATTGAGGTCTATAAATGATCATCCATATACTCATTACTCTTCATTTTTTCAATACAATTTAATATGAATTCTAAGAGATATATTTTCCTATATTTCTAGCTATCAATCATATTATTTCTGACATAATCTTCTCTTGATATATTCTCATCAAGTTATCCATCATTAACCAAGGATCCCTCATGCCTTATGCTAGGTTATGCATCTTATTCCAATTATCACCTCTTTCATGTTCACGAGGACTATAGCATAAACACTTATGAAGAAGAAAAAAAACACAAGCTTCCATTAACAAAGAATTCTTAATGGCCTTTTGAGCCACATTACAATTTATGCAATAATTTTTATAATGCTTAACATTTTAATGGTTATTTGCAGTACATTAGACTAATGATAGTAAAATAAAACATCAATAGTACCATTTACATAAAGATTTAAATTTCATAACTATTTCAATAAAGATAAACTCAATAATTTGTTGATACTAAGATCTTTCTCAACATATGTTCTCAATTTTTTTTTCTTGATAGCTTGTATTATTCTTTATTCATATCATCAACAATCATGTTATTCCTAAAGTCTTAGATGAGAATTTTTATCCATGAAAAATACAGTAAAGCTGAAGGAAAAAGTGAGTTTTTTCCCCATATGTTTCCTCCATGGAGAAAAACTCTATTTGATGTGTAAATATCTCTCCCAACAAAAATTTGAATCTTATTTCAGCACAATAGAGAGTTCAACCTCTCATGTTAGATCAAAACTTGATTTCTAAAATCGAGAGATCGATTTATGTAAATGTTACTTAAGTTACACAACTATTATAAATAAGTCTTAAAGAAGAAAAAAAATATCATGCCATGAAGCAAACAACACTCCACAGTAGAAAGTTTTAAAAATCAAGTTTCCTAATCTTTTTACTATGATATGTTCTACATGCACCCTTATTTTTAGTCAAAATATTAGGAAGAATATAATGTATCAAAAAGTTTTGATAAAATATACCACCTTCAGTCATGGTGATCATCACATAGCAAAAAGATTTTCAGGCGAACATAGAAAATAGTACTTAATTCAGAAATATTACAAACAATATAGAGGCATGTTCAAATTTAGAATATTACAAACAATATTGACCTTTGACATGCATGGTCACATATAAAACCACCAATGTGCTAAATTGCTACTTGTCAGACAGAAAGATAACATAGTTTGCCAATAGTTTTTGACAGTGGCATGCTGTCTGTCAGATGAAAATTAATTCATGCGATCTTCTTCAACTTGGCCATCTACAAAAAGTTTAAGATCCATTAAATTCATATATGAGACAAGCTAATAGATTGTTCTCAATATTTCATTCAAAACGTTATCTAGATGAGAATATATCAACTGAAATAGAAAACCTATCAAAAAGCAAAGATGTTTTTGGTTTCAAAGTAGATTTGGCTGCAAGACATAGCTATTCTTATTTATTAGGAAATCAAAGAATCAAGCAATTGAAACTTATAGGAAGCTGAGAAAAGTCTAGAGGTCTAACCTCCGAGATAGACGGCCTGGTTTGCTTGAGCATCAGCTTCAGTGTTAAGTTCCTTAAATATTTACAAAGGAAAACATGTTATTTGTTTACAATGAGATAAATATATAAGTAGTTACGTTGTATTCTAAAATGGAAGAGATAAAAACAAGTCAGAACTGAATGTCATTCGAGTGAGTGATCATGGACAATAAAACGCTAAATCGCTAAATAAATACCCTGCGAATGTGTTGGATGGTGCATGAGTGAAAGTCACCCTTCAGCTCCAAAGCCTCATTACATAAGCTCCTTAAATTTGCATTGTGGATGTTGCATGAACCCTTAAACTGTTGCAAAAGCAATAACATATATTGGTATATTGTTTAGAAATTAAAAGATAAACGATTCAGCTCCATAACTCTATAAACCTCAGCAGCATATAATATAACAAACCTGGTTGACAACTAGCTCAGAGTCCCCTTTGATAGCGATGTGATGATATCCTTTTCGGATGGCTTGTTTCATTCCTAAAATCAAAGCGCGATACTCAGCTACATTATTTGTTTGGTAGCCTAATCCTTCACGAAATCGATAGAGCTACAAAGAAACATAAGAGTTAGCTACATTTTATATAAAGCTCAGATGAATTGTTGCGTAAAGTTGGTACCACATTCCCATTTTCCGATCGCAGTATAGCTCCTGCTCCAGCTGGTCCAGGATTTCCACGGGATGCGCCGTCAAATTCAATGATACAAGAGCGCTGCAAATAAGAGTTTGTTAGTATTGTCTCATAGATAGAATAGATTATGCTATAAAACTTTAGAGTTAATTAAATGTGATTGTCAAACCTTTAGAGTTAACATAAACTTTATATTGTGAAAACTATACAGTAGATTTCCAAAAAGTTAACATAGGTAAGAAACTAACATCTAAGTATCTATAAGCAAAAAAAATTTATACAATTGAGTAACATTTTTAAACTTTATAATATGATTTCTGGACTAAGTAATTTAGCTTACTAACTTTTGTATATTTGCCAAAAGCTTAGTAACTATACAGTTAATCTTATGTCGCGGTACTGTAGGTTAAGATCTTTTAAAAAAAAAACTTTCAAAACATTCACTTTTTTAGAATGACCTTATTTGAACATCTAAAATTTGATAGTGTATTTCAACACTGTATAAAAATGTATTATTTATAACCATTGATTTGACTTAAAGAGATCAAAAAAATTATTAAAAATTGAAATCATATATACAATTTATACATATACGGTGTCGACATAAAAATGGTGTGAAAATAGTCATACAATGGATTTGAATCATTTAGAGTGACTAAAGTGAAGTTTGAAAATTAAAAGTTTTTATTTCAACAAACTTGTGATTTGTAACCAATCTATCTTTGATTTATTCACGAACAATAGATATTACTCATTTTACACTCTAAAGAGAATTGTTCAACTTACAAGGGCCGAATCTATGCAAAGCAAAGGTTAATAATAATAACAAAAAGTGACACTACTAGTATTCGTGTCATTCTGAGCAAGAAATTTTCATGTTATGTTATCTAAGATTTTTCTAAATATACCGTAATAACTAATATAATTAATATTCCATCTGATTTGAAATACCGTATAAATAATTTTTTTTAATATATATTATGTATCTGATAGACAAAACAAATACAAACAAACTTACAGTATTACGACGAGGAGGAACAACTTCAATATATCCACTAAAATGCTCCATCTGGACAAGAAAGAAAAAGAGATCAGATAAATCAATCAAACAATAAATAATAAATATATACACAATCAAACTTCAAGAATGTAACACCTTTTATATATATATATATATATATCGCGGCTAAATATGAATTGAGACGAAAGCTTTATAAAGCCTTTTGTAAAGATTCCGATCTTCCTAGTGATATGCGGGACAAACTTCGTTATAAGTTGTCGAGATTGCCGACCGCTCTCGAACCCGGGTGGGGAAGGAAAAGGAAGATGAGGGTGAACTTCAATGGAGAAAGAAAGCACTCGATGAGAAGTTCTATACCGGGATATATATATATATATATATATATATATATAATAACATTACTATAAAATCACTAGTTTTAAGCATTTGTATGCCAAAATCCCAGAAATGCCTCCAAAGAAATAAATTAGTAGTCTGTATGTGTTTAAGATAACACAAAAATAATGCTAACTAAAAAAGTATCATCATGCATTCCATGCATTTTCAAAGAAATGAAGAATATAACATAAGAACTTATGAAGAAGATGAATCACTCACCTTGTCACTCTAATTTTTTTCTCTAATGTATTTTTGTAGAGTCACACTATATACTATAGTGTGTATGTGTATATATATCACAAAATGAAACCGGATTTTAAATGTTCATAAACTAGAATAAATTATTTGCTTCAGTTACGGATGTATTCCAGTAAAAATGAATTTAATATTTGCTTCAATTTTTTCAATTTTTCAATTTAATGGAGTACTACTAGCTAGCTACACCTCAGTATAACAAACTCTGTCAAAAAATAACAACTATGGTGTGGTAAAATTAATTATATTGAGTACTATGGACAGTAATAAAAACCAACCAAGGTAAATGTAATAATGAGCATGGCAGAAATAATAGCAATCCTATGTCACCAATGTACTATTCATTTTGAAACTTGGTGTTGCTGTGTCCTATATGAGAGACTAGTAAGTAGTAACGTGGCTGATGCAAAATTTTGTTCGGTTTATTTTATTTAATTTAGGTGTTTTCATTTTATTAGTAAAAATATATCTTCTGATATATTTCTTATAGCCTTACATTGTGTATATTTGCATTAATACAATGTTATATGATGATTGTTAAGGGATATAGTGTTATTAATGAAAGGTGAACCGATTCAAGTGGTAGAAAAATTGCTCATTTACGCAAGCGGTCAGATTTTTGATCTCTATTTTTTTTATCAAGAAAATTCAATCGGAAGAACAAAACTGACGTTGTGTGCCTCAAATTCTTTGACGGAGGGTTGTCATCGTTAAACGACGGTGAAAAGTCTTACTTCTAACATGGTAAAAGATTGTAGTATTATTAAAAAAAGGATATAGTGTATAATTTTTTAATATATTTAATTGAAAAAATAAATTATGAAAATTATTTTTTGATAGATCAAATTATGTAACTTAAAAAATGTGTGTAAACAATTTAGATGGACACACCCTTTCATAAATATTTTAGTAAAGACACTCTCAACAATCTAATCTACCCTTCGCCTTCTGTGTCATCTCATACATGAATCACATAGCTATTGGTTGGTAATTCTAGCAGTTCATGGTTTTGTAGTCAATGGAGTATAGAACATTAGAGATATTTTTCTACATTATTGCATGATATGCATTTTACGGTCTCACCAAATTATACTGGAGCTGATACATATGTCACATGTAGGAATTAGTTTGGTGAATGCAAATGGTGGGATGGTATAATTTAGACTGGTCTTTGTATCCTAATTGTTTGTTTATTCAAAAATATATTTAGTTGGTATGGTTTTTGTTCTATCAAAAGAATGCAAAGCACAAAGGGTAACACAAGGTACAAATCATTGTACATCTGGATTTTAAAATTCAAATGTGTAAAAATCATGTAAACGAACCACAATGTCACACGTGTACAAAGAAACAAAAAAATATTATGAAAGAGAAAGAAGAAAGACACTTGTGGCATTGTGGTTGACCAATGTCACAATGTCACCAACCACAATGTCACCCAAGTGCTACCCGTTTGTTTCACAGTGGGATACCCACCCACCACACATTAGCTCAACACTACAAATTTGAGCTTCTAAATTTCACGTTTTATGAGCCTTGGGACGCAAAATTGACTTTGAAATGGCTGGCTTATCATAATCGTCAAAATTGATTTTGAAATCCGGATAAAACACGGTCAGAGTTTAAAATCTGGAAAGGGGTATTTTTGGAATGGTACTTTAACCAAATATTCAAAATGGGATTTGAAGTTCAATAATATATGAATGAACTTAAACAAATATACCATGTATTCAATCAAACACTACACAGCAAAAAAATTGGAAAATCTAGTTTCCTAATCCTTTGTTAGTGTATGTTCCACAAGTACCCTAAATTTTTACTCAAATTATTACCAAAAGGAAGTTTCATTTTGGGGTCATGACATTAAACACATTCGGTTGATCATCACATAACAAAGAGTTTTTAAGATGAGAGTAGAAAATAGAGATCCACAAAATATGAACATAACAATTTAATTTCCTAAGCAAATGATGGTCATCTATACATCATGGCATGTTGAAACTTACAAAATTGTAAGCAACATTTGACCTTGAACATGCCCTGTCATATGTAAAATCTTCAATATGCTAAATTGCTAGGCTCAGCTTAAAACAAGAAATGTAACACAGTTAGTTGTCAATAGTTTGTTACGGTGGCATGCCGTCCGTGATGATTAATGCATATGATTTTCTTCAACTTGACCATCTACAAAAGTTCAACATAAAGATCCATTAAATTTTATGTTCCGCTACCAAATATACTCTCTCCGTCCCAAAATGTCCAACATATTTGTAAAAATAAAAAAAATTGTCCAAAAATGACGGACATATTTCAATTTTCAATACAACATTAACTATTTTCTCCTATTGTACCCTCTAATCAATATTGCTTGCATCACTCTCAATCAATATTTTCTACTTTGTATTTTTGATGAAAGTGAATACACCAATACATGATAAGGGTACTTTAGTAAAAGTACTCCTCTCTTTTTCATTTATATAATTTTCTAAATTTGTGCAAATTGGCCAACTGGGTCAGTTATTTTGGGATGGAGTGAGTATATGTAAATATAATTTGAGGCAAGCTAACAGATTGTTTCACTATATTTCTTTAAAAATTAAACCTAAATTATATCAACTGAAATAAAAAAAAACCACACACAAACCAAAGATACTTCTTTGTTTCAAAGCTGCAAATCATTGGAATTCCCATTAATTGGGAAATCAAAGAATAGAACATTAATTGAAACCTATATGGAACTGAGAAAAGTTTTTTGAGGTCTAACCATTGAGATTGATGGCCCGGTTTGCATTACGAACAGCTCCATAGTTACGTTCCTTGAACATTAAAAAAATACATGTTATTATTGATGTAAAAATATAATTTGTAATCCAAAATTGAAGAGATAAAAATTAGTCTGAACTGAATGTAAATATTCATATAATTAGGAGTCTAATGTTATTGGTGCAAGTGATCTTGAACAATATAGCTAGGATGCTGAGCTTCTATTCAATAGTTGAACCAGAATTTCTAAATCCATATTATACTAGATTTAGTTATTCAAGCATTTGGATCACATGACTTTTTTCGTAAACAGGCATGCAAATTAAAAAATCATAAGAAAAGTATGATCAAAATTATTCTCAAATACCAATGTAATTGTTTTCAACTCCACAAAGCAATATCCAAAATATGTTGGATGCATTGGATGATCGAAATGTGTGATCAAATGCTTTGGGCAACTTAAACATAATAGACCGAATTGCTAAAAAATTACCCTGGAAATGTGTTGGATGCGGAATGAGTGAAAGTTATCACTCAGCTCCAAAGCCTCAGCACATAATTTCTTTAAATGTCCGTCTTTGATTTTCCAGGGATCCAGAATCTGTTGCAAAACCAATAAAATATGTCGGTATTTGTTCAAAGAATAAAGTATAAAAAATGAAAAGTAACAATGGGTAAATCTTTAACAATATCTAACCAATTAGGAAGAATATGAAATAAAAGAATCCAAAGGAGCCTTTCTTTTGGAAGGGGATAGGTTCCTTAGGTTGCTCTTAATGTAGAAACCATGTAATTACTTAGTTTTTATCAACATTCAAATGCAATTTTAAGTTTAAGTAATGATAATTATACTATTAAATATAATAATGATGTGTACTATATAATTGAACAAACCTGATTGATAACAAGTTCCGAGTCTCCTTTGGCAGTAATATATTTAAATCCTTTCATACTCGCATGTTTTAATCCTAAGAGTAAAGCCCGATACTCAGCGGACTCTTTTGTTTGGTGACCCAGTCCTTGGCGAAACCCATACAGCTACAAAGGACATAAGAGTTGGCTACGTTTTATAAGTAAATAATATAATACCCAATTGAATTGAATTGAATTGCTGCATATAAAGTATATACCAGACTCCCATCTTCAGCAAGCAGTAAAGCTCCTGCACCTGCTGGTCCACGATTAATGTTTAGATCACCAAACTCAACCCCCATGGATACACCGCCAAACTCAAGGATACAAGAAAGCTGCAAATAATACTTTGATACTCTATTATCTCGTAGATAAAATATATTTTGAAGCATAAACTATACAGTAGATTTCTAAACATAAAGAAAACCAAGCATAGACTTTGAAACACGGAGCTGATTCTATAGAAACTTTGAGGAATTGAGCAATTCCAGGGTGTAGAAAGCTTTCGGAGCTTCCACCATCTACTAGCCCTTGTTTTTCACATCATCCACCAATTGTAGTATCATAAAATCAAATATCTATTGGGACATTTGTGGAAGAAGAACTTTTCATCACAGTCGGTAAGTTGGATTCTTCTGATTTGAATTTCAGAAGGGGAAACTCTATATATTCAAGTTTTTACTGTTGGTTGGTAAAAGGTTTGGTGCTCCTGCTAGGAGTTTGAAGTTAAGTTGGTAGCTTGGATTGGGTTAGCTACTTGTATTTTTTGATTTGAAATGGAGTGTTTGTGGTATTGCGTTTGTTTGGGTTGGGTGGCTGGGAATTTTGGTTTGGTCGAAGTGATGTATTTTTCCTCATAATTTGGCTAGAGTGCCTTTTCAATGGTTTGGGGGGATAGTGCCATCGCAAACCATCTTTACTTCATAAAAGCTTCATTTACTAGAGCCGTAAACTCTCCAATTTGAAAAGCACAACTTCAATATCTAGAAAAACAAAGGCCAATTCATTCTCAGAGCTTTTCTGTCCCAGGCAGTTCTATGCAGAAAAGCGTTGATGGTTGTCTTGTTGTTAAGACAAAGTTTAAACATGTACAATCCTCTACTCATCATCATTCAAGGCCAAAAACTTTGAAGGGAAATCAAATTAAGCAAAAACAAGCACTGAAGGTTGTAATAAGAGGATTATTTTTCCTCATTGCCTTTCTTTGTTATAGTTTCTTTGTTTGTTAAATTGTTTTCGATGTTCATAACAATATATCTATTCTATTTGCTAGTTTGGAAGGTCTACTTTAGTTGTTGCATTAACCAAGAGTCACACATCTGAGGCATCCATGTGAGTCCCAACCTATGTAAGCTTAAACAATGTAACTCTAGGGCCCTCTCATACACAGAAGGTCCAAAATCAAGCTCTAACACTCGTGTAAAATCACGCTATTAATGAAATGGGTGGGGCATTTTGCATCATTTGGAACCAAGGAACAACCTCTAAATCCAAACATAATTGCTAATTATCTACATCAGATGTTGCATAATAATCAGAGACTTTAAAAATCCAATCTATAACATTTTGGAAATCAAGTTTAACATTTCTCACCTGTTGTTTGGTTGGTTTAACTTGCGATTGAGTACCATGGGAATACCCTTGAAGTGTACCAAAGGCATCTGTGATTCGATTGATCTTGACATTCATCCACTCCATCTTTTCTAGCAGTTCTGAGTGGTACTTCTCCATTCTTTCATTTAATCGCTTCACTTCAGCTTCAAGTTCCGTCATTCTTGTGTTGTTGTCTGCCATGGTAAGATGAAACCACCAAAATTGTAATGAGCAGAATAAATGAATAACAAAAGAAAAAATAGTAAAAAAATTAAAATTGTAAACAGTTACAATTGTAAGTATCTAACTTCTAAGAAACTAACATAGAAAAGATGAAAGCATTTTGATTTTGATTTTGCTCCCGCATTTTACAAAAATAGCTTATCAAGACCATGCCATCACCTTCTTTTCCAATTGCATGTCGTTCCTTGTTAACATAATTTCCCATGTCTCGTTTGCAAAATGGTGTAATTTCATGCGCTCCTACATCTTTAACAAGAGGTTGAAAAGTCTTCTTGATCCTCACTCCTGGATCATCATTGTTTTGGATTGTTCTCTTTACACACAAGTTCATTTTCCTGTTAGCCTTGAACAATCTTGCCTTTGTAGGGCTGGTCTCGTGAGAATGGCTAGATTCAAATCTTTTAATGTACCACAAACCATCGTCTTCCAACTTAATGCAAATCTTGGCTGGACAATTTTTTTCCTTGGATGGGAGTGTTTTTAACGAATGTTTTGACAGTCTAGATCCCTCTCTTGAGCAAGCAAGAATTACATAGCAGATCTCTCCATTATCTCCTTTTCTTGATGTTCTAATCTTCCACCTAAAACCCTTTTTCAAAGCATACTCTCCATAAAATGTTTTAACATCATCTATGCAAGAAAAACACATCCCTGTTTCAGGCTTCCAACGTGCTTCATCATCATTAGAGTTATCAACTTCTATAACTTCATTCTCATTAGAGTTATCAACTTCTATACCTTCATTATCATTAGAGTTATCAACTTCTATACCTTCATTATCATTAGAGTTATCAACTTCTATACCTTCATTATCATTCGAGTTATCAACTTCTATACCTTCATCATGAATAGTACCACAATCTACCAAATTCTTTGAACTATCCATGAAGTTCCAATTGAGGGTGAAAGTGCCAACCCAAAACTGCACAAAATAAGTCATTAAGATCTATAATAAGTTCTGTTGCAAACATAGAGGTTTACAAGCTTATTTCATCAAATATGGTTGTAAAATTAAAAGAAAATAACACTACAACAAGTAAATAATTACAAGGAAAAGTTCTCATCAACCCAATACAAAATACATCAGACCCGTGACACAAAGCTAACACTAGGAACTGCTACAGACCAAAATAAAACAAGCAAATAAGAGAAAGTAGCAGTCCTGCAACATTCCAATACCACACCAACATTGAGACTACACCAGACCAATACTAATTAAAACATACCTATCATTAGCTTTGTTGCACCGACATCTTATAGAAGGCGTGTCCAGTATCCAACACCATACGACACTAACACATGTGATTACATTCAATTATGACATTTTCTCAAATTATTACTAGAGTCAACGTGCAAGTGTCGTGTCCAGACATGTTTGTGTCAGTGCTTCATAGATAATTAACAATAAAGCAACTCCTACATAACTTGGCACGATAAACCAAGGCAACCTTGACTTTCCCAACAAAATCTAACTAACTTAGTGTATGTTTGGATTTAAGTGACACAAATTGATTTTGAATGAATTGATTTTGGCTAAAAGTAATTTGAATGGTAAATGATTTATGTTTGAATATATTAATGTAAAAGAAGGTTGAACGATAAATCCAAGGCTAAAACCAATTGTAGAAACCAAAAACTACAAATTCTAGCTTCAAGTAGAATCAGTTCTACAAACAAAATCAACTCTACTTTAAAACATCCAAACATGTAAAATTGATTCTACACCTCTAGAATCATTTTGACCCCTCCAAAATCAAAAACAAACACACCCTTACAAAATGATATCGACACATAATCTATTGGTCCTCTACCACATGCATCAAGGCTTGATATTAAGTTAATATCAAGACTTGATGCATCTTGGCTTCGTATTATTAAGTGTATGTTCAGTTCCACTTTTAGAGGAACCAGAATTGATTATGGAGCTGTAGAAATGATTATGACATGTTTGGTTGCTGATGAGTAGAATTGATTATATCTCCAGAATTGATTCTACTTCAAGCTAGAAGTAGAAGTGATTTTTACACTCAAAAATATGTTAACTTCTACTATTGTAGTTTCTAATCTATAAGTGATTTTTACACTCAAAAATTTCATTGTTCAAGTCACTTTAACATGAATGTGTCCAAACATAAATAATCAATTTTTGTCATAATCAATTTACTCAAAATCAATTTTTCTCACTCCAGAACCAAACATTAACATTTCACACTTTAAACCCTTGAAACAAAGAAAGGCCAATATCAATTTCTACAACATTGCAAATATAAAATTCGAAGCTTGGAAAAAAGGGGGCAAAAACTATAAACCCTAATCAGAGCTAAAAGTATGAAAATATAAAATTATACCTTTTTCACCAGAAGGAAATTGTGCAAGTTTATTCCGAATCAAAGCGCTTTAAATTTGAATTGAATCAGTAACGATTCTGAAGAAGAAGAAGAAGAAGGAGAGAGAGAGAGAGTCCAAAATGAAAGTATGTATGAACAACAAGTCAATACGGTGTCTATAGTGTTGTCAAACTTTGTGTCTGTTGTGTGCATAATGAAAATTTTAGTTGGACAATGGTCCAATTTGTGTTCAAACCCCGGTCATTTAACAATGCATCTTGTCAACTGAGTTATGTTCATTGGACAAAAGAAAATCAATTTTTATAATTTTTTGATAGATAATTAAAAATATTAATTGTTTTTTTAGAGAAAAAATTAAAAAAATAAATATATTAATTGTTAAAATTGTACATTAGCACATGTGAAACAATCAACTAATCACTTATCGTGAAATGGAAGAGTGCAATTTTATTTTGGAAAATGTTAAAGTGTATTCTTTGGTTAGGGCATTAATTAAAGAAACAGAAAATAGAAATGTTGTGAAAAATGTTGAATTTAGTTTTTAATTTTGGCCACTTGATAACATGACTCGTTTGTTTTTTATTAGTTTTTACGTCTATAATTATAAGTGTTGTATTTTTATACAAAACTATGCCTAAAAAAATTAACACCATTGCCTCAAGAGATTTAACTTGTTTTATTAATGTTGGATTCGAACACAACATATGGTTAAATTGAAAATTATCATTTACCATCGCATTCAAATGCTCTTAAGTGTGTAAAATATGATTTGATTGTTAAATCAAAAACCTAAACCGGGTTTTAAATATTATTTGTTCGCAAACAAATTGGTCGAAGTGATATAAAATTAGAACCCTTTAAATAAGTAACTATGAGTTTGATTTCCGATTCATGTGTATAAACCATTGCAATTGAGAAGAAAAGAATCCAATGGATATGTCCCATAATTTCTTTGACGAAGATAAATTAATCCTATATGAGAGTAAAAAATTTGTACTAATAATATGGTAACAAAAAGAATTAATCTATTCTATTCAAAAAATCGAATAGTGTTTACCCCAATAACCTTCCTGAGCTCAAGTCACTGTCTCTTGAATTACGTGTTGTGTTTTCATTTTGTGGTTCAAGGAACGAAATGAAGTTAAATGCTCATAAAAAATGATGAATTAAAATTTAAAATCATATTTTCATCCCCAATTTTGACAATATTTATCTGTTAGTCTCCTCGCTAAAATAACATGAATAAATATTTACATTTACTTTTTGTTAAACCAATTTATTCTCCGCACGTAATTGCAAAGACATCTTATCAAAATAATCGAGATTTATTTAAAGAGTTGACATTTCCTAACAAATATTTGTTCGGACACACAAGTGAAATTAGATTTTCTGGTGGTATGTGTAACACATTGCAAAAAATTGTAATTTCATATATTTTCTTCAAGAAATAAAAATAAAAATTCTTACAATCTTACTGTTTGTAAATTACCTTTTCTAAAGAATGTATAATACCTTAAATATGCAAAATGTTATACGATTGAAGTGAAAGTACAAGAAACACTCATATTTGCAGTTTCTTTAAAAAAAAACTCATATTTGCAGTTATTTTCATTTTTTAAGGAATTTCTATTTCTTTTCCCACTTCATTTGAAACCAGTATCACAAGGGTAAAGGTAAATTTTAATCGTAAGAATAAAGCTACTCGCAAATTTATTACATTAAGATATTATTTCCAAATATAATTCACTCCAAAGAAACGTACAATTAACCCCCAAAAGCACTTTATATACATTTGAGACTGGCATCATTCATAGCTTTAAACTCTCTTTTTGTTTAGGACAAAAATAAAATTCTCTTTTTTCTTCGAGCATGAGAGGTGACAATTTTCTTTAGAAAGTTTTTAAAATTAGCATAAGAAGAGGATCGAGTTTCACTTGAGTGATTTTGATTTTTTGTGATTTGGATGACTTTAGCGTGTTAAATTGATATAATGACTAAAATAAATTACATTGATGAGAAAAGAATAATTGAAATCCAAGAGAAACCTGATTCGAAATCAGCCATGCATTAGTGCTAAATTCTTTTGAGGCAAAGTTTTGCCACACATTGCCGTCCTACTTGGCTAGAGAGATTAGTCTATATAGTTGCGCGCCGGAGATACTTGGTTCACACCAAAAAAAAGTACAACATAATTTATCCACCAAGTAATAAGTGATTATTTAAAATACTTTCTTAATTATCAAAATAAATTCAAATATTTATTTCAAAGAAAAAAACTTCACATTTTAGAGTCCAAACACACCTTTTTTTTATATAAAAAACAAAGAAACAAAAAAAAACACAATTAAAATTTACAAACAACAAAAAGTGTTAAACTATAATGAACTGGAAAAATTATATATATTACTCACAGGTAGAAAATTTGAAAAATCAAGTTTCATAATGCTATTTTTATTGCATGACATTCTACAAATTTACCCTAAAGAAAAATTATATCAGGAAGAATATAATTTATGAAAAGAAAAAAATTCTGATAAAATCAAACACCTTTATGTCATGGTGATCATCAAATAAGAGTTCTTTATTTCCCCTAAGCAAATGGTTGTCCTCTACAAGTAGTGGCATATTCAAATTGACAAAATTGTAACATTTAACATTTTATCCCCAATATGCTAAATTGTTGTGTAGATGCCAATAGTTTGACAAGATGATCATTAATCATCTAAACGGT
>Ga0228711_1006236_pt1 | contig 17809 bp, 10 predicted proteins | sample MedpolnodulmetaG_2_FD_177996 | JGI IMG/M metagenome (GOLD analysis project Ga0228711, IMG submission 177996) | Root nodule microbial communities from Medicago polymorpha collected in Santa Monica, California, United States - brown nodules | ecosystem: Host-associated > Plants > Roots > Nodule...
TAACAATTGCCACAAGAAGAAAATTGTTTATGTTGTTTTCTGGGATTGTGTTTGAAACGAAGATGATGATAATTTTGTGTTTGGCAGAGAGTGAAATAGAGGAATATGGGTATCAGATTGGAGCAACAAAAAAAAAAGAGAAGAAAGGGGAGGAGAGGGTTTGAATTTGAGTTAACCCTTTCACAACAATTAAAAGAATTTGTGAGTAAAATAAAGTTAGGGTTTGAATAACATGTGAGTCAATTCTGGATTTTTCTCATGAGTTTTTTATGAAGGTAGCATGAAGATGATGAAGAAGGGGGAATGAAGATGAAGATGATGTAAACCTTTGAATAAAATTAACGAAAAGGACCAAAACAAGTAACGGAGCAAAAGTTAAAATACCAAAACGGACCAAATTTTAATTATGGGACCAAAGCGATACCAAAAAATTAGTTATGGAACTAAAATAGCAATTAAGCCTTAAATTATTGATCCAGTATGCTTTCTAATTTGATCACTACATCATTGATATACACTCCCACGAACTTTCCAACGAAAGATTGTGTTCATTATCTTTAGGTACAAGTTTCTCCTCCTTTCTTCATATCTGATGGTATAACTAACCATTCATTTGTTCCCATTTTCCCTGATCATCTAAGGCTTGATTTTGACAATCTTCTTGTACTTGCAAAAAGTACGGTAAGGGATACTAGAGTTAAGTATCATATTCTAGGGTTTAGACTGATTACTGGATGCCTTGAGAATGCTCTCAAGGGTGGAATTTATAGCCTGCTATGGGCTTGGATTTCGGTTGCTTGGTTCCCAAGCAACATGGGTATTTGTGTATTTTATGCGGTTTCTAGAGGTTTCTAGAAGTTAAGAAGGGCGGCGCCCTAAGGTGAACGCGCCTGGACCTCAAGAGCCCATCTGTAGGGCGCCTGAGCCATTCTAGAGGGCTTAAAGCCTTTCTGGAGGACTATTAAGCCTTTAGGAATATTATGACAGTTCACAACCCCCCAAACACGAGTCTTGGGATAAGGCGAAGTGATGAAAATATGGGATTGACCCTTCTAGAGGGCACCAAGTCTTTAAGAAAGTATTGTCGGTTCATAGCCCCCAAGCATGACTCTTGGGTCAAGGCAAAATGATTGGCTTGCTACAAAATTTCGTTTATGCTTGGTACTTTATTTTGGGGGATCCTCCTAGGGCGACCTCAGAGTGTTCTGGAAGCCCCCGAGGGTATATGTGTGATCCGTGTTTAGAGTATTTCCCTAGGACGATCTTAAGATGTTTTAATAGTTCCTAAGGGTGTATGTATCATCTGTGTACGGGTTACTGGTCCACTTCTTTAGCAATAAATATTTTGTTGTCAATTTGTCCTCTTGTAAAATTACTTTTCAAAAATTGTTATTGAGTTTGTCATACTAGACTCTATTGGCTTGTTTAAGATCATACGGTGACCTTTTTAGGTTATAAACTTATTTAAGATGCTTTAAATCTTCGAAACCATGAGATAGTTTTACATACACTTCTTCATAAATGAAATCATTTTAAAATGCACTTTTAACATCCATATATATATATATATATATGATGTCACTATTTACAACATATGATAATAATAGCCGAATTACTTCTAATCTAGTTGCTAGAGCAAAATATTCAATGTAATCAATACATTCTAATTGATATAGTCTTGAGTTGCTAATATAACTTTGTTTATTATCATTTTTCTTGAGTTGCTAATATAACTTTGTTTATTATCACTTTTCCTTGCTAATATAGCTTGTTTTTTAAATCTCATTTTGTTCTAACGGTATTTTTACCTTTGGGTTGTGGAACCAAATCCTAAATTTTCGATCTCTGAAATTGGTTGAGTTCTTCTTGCATTGTCACAATCTAGTCATCATCTTTCAAGGCATCATAAACAAAAGTTGGTTCAATCATTGACAACAACCCCAGTGGATAGGATTCATTTTTTAATGATGATCGGATATTTAGAGGATCATTCTTGTTTTTGATGATTTGATCTTATGGGTGAGATGATTTGTACTTGAATGAACGTTTGGAGGGTGTGGCAATACTTGAAGTGTCTTCTTGTTATCTAGACCCAAACAAAGGATACACAATAAGCGTGTATATAATATACTGTATATTGTGGATCCATGTTGATCGGCCTGACATCACCAACATAGTATGAAATAAATTTGCCTCCTTGAAGGTCTCTTTGTTCGCTTGGCGGTTATTGCGTAATCACATTCCATCAAAGGATAATTGAATTCAGCGTGGAAATATCCTGACTAACTCTAATATGTGTTCAAGTGATTGTGGAACAAAGGAAAGTGTTAATCACTTGTTTTTGGGTTGAGATTTTTTTGGTAGCCTCTGCTTTCTGGATGATCATATGGAAGGTAATATTTGACGGTAATAGGTAGCAAAATAGTTTAGATGAATGTCATGATTGTCATATAGTATTTCATAATATTAAGAAGCATAGACGTTGTTACTGTGCCATAACATAATTTTCCATGACATTGTCCTTGATACCTAACGTAACATAATAAGTTAAGTATAACAAGACGGGGATATCATTTATAAGTAAAAGATTAGGTAAAGTATAGCGAAATGAGTTAACGGTTATTCCTTTCCAAAAAAGCAGCATATAATTAGGAACATAATTTTATTTTATTTTAGATAAACATTAAATGCAAAAGTGTGGAGGGAAAGATTAGGTTAAAATTAGCGAGACAGGTTAACATTTATAAGTAAGAGATTTTAAAAAAAATAGCATATAATTAGGAACATAATTTTATTTTACTTTAGATAAACATTAAATGCAAAAGTGTGGGGGAAAAATTAATTTAAAATTTGGTTAAGTATAGCGAGACGAATTAACATTTATAAGTAACGTAACATAATAGGTTAAGTATAGCGAGACAGGTTAAGATTTATAAGTAAGAGATTAGGTTAAGTATAGCGAGACGGGTTAACGGTTATTCCTTTCCAAAAAAACAGCTTATAATTAGGAACATAATTTTATTTTAATTTAGATAAACATTAAATGCAAATGTGTAGAGGGAAAAATTAGGTTAAAATTAGAGATGGCATTTTGCATAAATTAAATCTAGGGTTAATATAGTAAAGTCACGCGAAAAAATTAGGTTAAATCTAGGGTTAGTATTGCGTGACGGGTTAACATTTAGAAATTAGAGATGACATTTTGCATAAATTAAATCTAGGGTTAATATAGTAAAGTCACGGGAAAAAATTAGGTTAAATCTAGGATTAATACTGCGCGTCACGGGTTAACTTTTATAAATAAGAGATAATAAATAAAAAGTAAAAAGTCTCAATTTTTTATTTTTTTTGGTCAAGTAGCCTAGTGGCTAGAGCTCACACAATTTAATTGTGGAGAAGTGGAGTGTCCGGGGTTCGAACTCCGGCCCCTGCATATAAAATGCAATATCCCTACCAACTCAGCTAAGCTCACGACGATTAAAAAGTCTCAATTTTGAAGGGAACAAAAACATATTTAACTCTTTTTTGGTCTGAACGCGTGTAACACAAACGCTGAATAAAATAAATAAAGGGCGAATTTAATGGGTGAGTCTACTGGTGATGATTGTATGGTCTGTAAGAAAGAATGGCTACTGCGAAGATAGGACTCTTCGGAGTGGCAACACTTCCTCCCACTCACAACCACCGTGCTTCCTCTCATCATCATCGTTTCATTTTCATCAACTCACGTCGCTCTCTTCGTACTCGTTCTTCTTCTTCTTCTCTCACACTTCGAGCCTCTTCCGACACTTCTTCCTCCTCCGTAGCCTCACCAGGTTCATCATTACTTGCTCTATTCTTTCATTAAATGCGACTCACTCAAATTCGCACTAGTCGTATCGGTGAATTCAATGCTTGCTTGCTTGCTAATATTTTTTATTTTTTATTTTAATTTTAAATTGAAATTTTGATGTTAAGTGTCGGAGAAAACGAGGTTACGATGCATTTTTTTGGTCTGTTATTGGATTTAGATTTAAATTGAAATTTAGTTATATGAAGGAAGAGTTAATTGTGGTAATTTTGGAAATAAAATTAAGTCGTTAATGTTTCTTCTTGATTAGCATGTTCAGTTATGAAATTGATTACTTGTGTTTGGTGTCAATATCGTGTTTGGTGTCGGTGTTACTAGTATTTCATAAGAATTGTATGGAGGGTAGTTGTTAAAGGATTTGGAGATGACTTAGGTAGTAGCAATAGAGATTTATAAGTTGTTGTATTTCATCAACATTGAGAATAGGTACTCGAAATGGAAGTATCCAACGCTGGGAGTTGTCAACATGAATATGGACTTTCATAATCGAAAGCTCCAATTGTGTGATTGTTGAATAAATGTCTTAGCTTCTCCATCTCAGCCTGACATTTAAGCCGTAAATTAGGCCACCAACTACTCTCTCCGTCTCAGATTAAATGTCACATTTGGGTTATGCGCGGTTCTTAAGAAAATGATTAGTTGAGTTGATTTGAATGTCAAGATTAGTATCATTTACTAAAACACCCTTATTTATTGTAGTTAATGGATTAGTTTAGTGGAGTGAAATTCAATAAATAAGGGTATATCAATGAAAAATAGTAATAAATGTTGAATTGTTATACAGTTATACTAAAGTGACAATTATTTTGACACATGGAAAAAATGTAATATGACATTTTTTTGAGACAGAGGGAGTATGTCGTAGTAGTTGTTGTGATTATTATTGGTTATTTGTTTCGTGTAATTTTCCTAAACCAAAACTAGGATTGATAGCATTTAAGGACAATGTATAGTGTTTTTAAGTTTCCTCTGATTACTTACCGAGAACCAAAATTATTAGCTTGTAAGTTTTGAGTCTGTGTTCTTTCTTACTGTATGCTGATCTAGTAATTCTTGTTACTGGTTTTTCTTTTTTGTTAGAACAATAAGCAAAGCTGACAGTGATGGTTTTTTCTTCTCACAGGTAATGCAGTTGAAAATGTGGTAATTATAGGTTCAGGTCCTGCAGGATACACAGCAGCAATATATGCTGCACGAGCCAATTTGAAACCCGTAGTGTTCGAGGGTTACCAAATGGGTGGTGTTCCTGGGGGACAATTGATGACTACAACTGAAGTAGAGAACTTTCCAGGATTTCCAGACGGGATTACTGGACCTGATCTAATGGACAGGTATTATATGCATGTTATGAACTAATGTTACTTTGTAGTTTATATTTAACTTGCATAAATAAACCTTGGAGTTCACAAATTTTCTACTTGTCTAGGATGCGACGGCAAGCTGAACGTTGGGGAGCAGAATTGCATCATGAAGATGTTGAAGCTATTGATGTGAAGACTAGTCCTTTTACTGTCCAAAGCAGTGAACGTAAGGTGATATATTCATCAGCTGCAATCTTATTTACAATTTAATAATTGCATCGAAATAGAAACTGTTATCCCCGAAATTTCAAGATTGTAACTTATAAGTTAATTGGTTCTTTGAATCTTCTTTGTGATATTTTATGGAGTTGAATAAATGCAACTCATACATATTTGATAGTCACTTTTATTTGGATATTGACGTATTATTTTTTTCATAATGCAAGTCCTGGATGTCATCAAAACTACTGACCATATGATGAATCATTTGCCATCACTTTTGATTTATATACATTATGAATTTTGACATCATCAAAAACAATAATAACCAATTCGTGGTATATGGGAGTTCTGATATCTAATTGTTCCCTAATTATAATATCTTTCTAGTTGTGTTTCTATGGAAGAAAGTTGTTGATATGTTGTATATCACCTTTTCTTGATTACATTCAGGTTAAGAGCCATACTGTAATTATTGCCACTGGAGCAACTGCAAAACGACTTAGGCTACCCAGAGAAGATGAATTTTGGAGCAGAGGAATTAGTGCTTGTGCAATTTGTGATGGAGCATCGCCTCTCTTTAAGGGTCAAATTCTTGCTGTCGTTGGAGGGGGTGATACAGCCACAGAGGAAGCATTATATTTGACAAAATATGCTCGTCATGTTCACTTACTTGTACGTCGAGACCAACTAAGGGCTTCTAAAGCCATGCAAGATAGGTGTGTCCGATTATATTTCTGTCTCTCTCACTCTCTCTCTATATATATATATATATATATATATATATATATATATATATATATATGACATGCACAATATTCCTCTGGAAAATAACAGTTTTAAACAAATTTAGTTAGATCAATCTTTTAAAGGCATTAAATGTGGTAGCTATCATTGAGCTTTCATAATTTTTCGTTATTCATAATACGTCCTCTCTGTTTTTTCTTTCAGTTTCCACCTTATGTTTACTTGAGGTTATACAACTTGTAAATTATTGTTTTTTCTTTCCTTTGTTTTTGCTTCATTTTTTAATACATTTTTTTGTTCTTCCCTTTTATTTTAATATGTGTAATTCATTTGATGGGTGATCAGTATTTTTTGTATTAACTGATTTGTTAGGCATTATGTTTATGTCAATAATTTGTATCGGAGATTACAACAAATACAATTAACTTGGAAAGTATTTCCTAGATTAAGGCTTCTTTGTAATTTTGCTTTTAGTGGAGATGAAATACTATATTTATCCTAATAACATAATGTGTTTGATCATAATTCTCTTCTCACATGGCAACCTGTGGTCATTCTCTTTCCATATTCCCCAAAAAAGCGTGCTTGCAAAATGCTATACTGAATTCTTGTCTAAATTGTCATTCAATAGGGTGTCATGAACTCATGTTATGTGATTATATATCTGGACTCTGCTATATATACAGTGAGCTAGAGTATATATATTTTTTTTACATTATACATGATGAAAACTATCTGCTTAGTCTAGGCATTCTGAGCATTCTCTAGACTCTACTACCAGCTGTTAAATTTTAGGTTAGAAAAAGGGATTAAAGGAGTTTGTATCATGTACTCTTTCTTTTCTTATTTCCTGTTAGTTTGAGTATGGAGTTTTCTATTTCGACTTCTTTATGAAGGTGAATTATCTACTAATGAACATCTTGTATGTGAGTTTTCAACTCCTGAATGTTTGTTTAACAGGTTGATTATCACGAATTTTCAGAGTGTATGACAATCCAAATGTCACTGTGCACTTCAATACAGAGACTGTGGATATTGTGAGCAATACAAAAGGACAGATGTCTGGCATTTTAGTAAGAAAGCTTGATAGTGGGGAGGAGTCAGTGCTTGAGGCCAAAGGGCTATTCTACGGCATAGGCCATTCACCAAATACTCAACTGTTGAAAGGCCAAGTTGAACTTGACCAGTCTGGCTACTTACTAGTCAAAGAGGGTACTGCAAAAACTTCAGTTGAAGGTGTATTTGCTGCTGGAGATGTGCAGGTAACCTATTGGATGCTTTGTGTTGATATACTTGATTGTTATGAAGAGTCTATGTTTGAAAGAATAGGAGAGAATAGAAACAACAGCAGTTGTTGTTGTTGTTGTTGTTATTATTATTATAGAACAGAATCACTGTAGTAACTTCTATTTAAAAAAATTAACTGTTTAGTTGGTCTCTCTGTATACAGAGTAAGTAGCTATAAGCCTTTCAGGGAGAGTCATTGGCGGTTATCAATTGTTTTACAAGAAAAATAGAGAGGAGATTCCAGATCTCTCTAATGTTTGGGAAATGGGAGCTGTACCTTCTAATTTCAATTCTACAATGCCATTGATCTATGTTCAATATTGCCTTGATATGGATTTAGAGAACGTATATTATGAATAGAGATTCTATTATTTCACTCATTCACTGCAATTCGTTTATAGTTCTATTACTATAGTACATTGTCTATTTTAGAAAATAAAATCATATGATAATATCTTGATATTATTCTAGAATATCTTGGTTTATCTCCGATGATTAATTTTCAATCAAATTGTATATTAGATTAATTCCTAGGATAAATTTCCATATCTCTTGTCATTACTACATTTGTCCCTAAATATGGGACCCGCCTCACTAAATCACGAGAATTAAGAATGTTGGTGGTCGTATTAAATTTGTTGATGATTGATATTGTTTTTACAAGTTTATCCTTCAATAGAGAATTAGTTTATGTTCTCCTTATAGTATTTATTGTTGATTGCACAAAAAATGTAAAATTAATAGAGGTATGCGTATGCTGGTTATAAATAATTAATGCAATTAAAAATTCAAAGAGGGTCTTATAAAAAGGGTCAATTTTTATTAAGAGGGTCTTGTATTTAGGGACGGAGGTAGTATGTGTTTCCTAAATTCCCTACTTATTTAGGATTGAGTCTATTTATCCTTAAATAGGGATCAATATAATCTATTTATCCTTATAATGTAGTTAAGGATTACATATTAAGAAATTATTTCTTAAAAAAGTCAAGTACTTCAATTTCCAATGCATTGAATACACAAATTTTTATAAAAACTTAACATTTAATGTTCTTAAGGAGTGCCCCGGGGTCACTTGTTAGCATTTCCCTAGTCTTCTATATCAAATCGTATCAAGCTAAACCCTTTTCACCTTAAATATGTTCACTTTTGATTACAGATAATGCAAATTTATCGTGATTCGACGTTGCCTTTTTGTATGAAAAAGTGATAACTGCTTAGGCCCCTATGTTAAGGTTATTTCTTCTTGTTCTCATAGGACCATGAGTGGAGGCAAGCCGTAACTGCTGCTGGATCTGGATGTATTGCAGCTTTATCAGTTGAGAGATATCTCGTCAGCAGTGGTCTTCTTATAGAGTTCCATCAGGTATTTTAGTTCAAAGAACTCCAATTTTATAAGCACTTATATTTTGCCTGTATATTATATAGCATCGTAGAACGAGTTGTTCACATTACAATCAAGATTTGTTTGTAAAATTGATGTTTTATAAATTGGATAAATTTGAAAAACTTCATAAATTGTATAGGCTGCTAACTTTTATTTGATAATAAAGTTAATTGGAGTCTGCTTTGCTAAGTTCCTCAAAATTTTGTTGGTGGGTAATGGTACGTAGTTATCAGTGGCTTTGAGCAATGTTACAGGCTTCTCTCATCTCATCACCATGCAATTAAATTTAAATCATAATTTGATGACACAATGAGGTCCCAAATGGGCGCTTCAATGATTTAGACAGAGAAACATAGAAACTCAAACGTGCATCACACATTCCTTTACGTGAGGACAAATTATAAGGAAGCCATTACCTGCTACACTTAGTTATTTCAACAATCTTTTACTGAGTAGCATATTATCTATTGCTCTTTAGGAATCAGAATCTTTTCAAAGAAAGGACATAGTTTTGAAGAACTATTATGTAGTATTTATCTTGTGATATACAATAAAATCATTTCCATATGCTTATAAGCTTTTAAGTTATTGGTGGAGAAAAGCTCTTTGCAGTAAATGTTAGTAAAATAATAACAGGAAACTAACTTTACATTAAATTAGTTGATTTATGCTGTAATTTCCAATATGAATCTCAGCCTTCCAATTTGTTTCTTGTAACAGCCAAAACATGAAGAGGTTAAGAAGGAATTAACAGACAGGGATGTTCAAGCGGGCTTTGACATTACACTTACAAAGCATAAGGGGCAGGTATGTATTCCTTATTAGGTGCTTATGCTAATGAGAATAAAGTCTTGGCATATGTTATCTCCAATTAGTTCATTTAATATTTGATTATTTGGTTTGTATTATAATACATTTTTATCTCCTGTACGTTTTCCTGTTTACAGTATGCTCTGCGAAAATTGTACCATGATAGTCCAAGGCTTATATGTGTATTATACACGTCACCGACATGTGGTCCGTGTCGGACATTGAAGCCAATCCTCAGTAAGGTATGTTAAAGAACAATGGATTTAAGTTTATGTTATGATTCTGAAGTTAGATATCATAGTACTCATGGACATAGTATTGTTAGTTAGTGACATGATACATGGGTACTTTCAAGGAATGAAATACGAATAGACAATTGTCTTTTGTTAGATGGTGGTGTGGCATTGAACCTTGTTTCTTTTTGAAAATTGAACTATGCATTGAGACATTTGGTTGTCATTATGATTTTAGATATACCAGTGCCCTGTGATGCTCATATGTCGGAATAAGAATGTAGTCCGTATGCCACATTAATTAATTCTTGGGAAATTGTTGAAAAAATTATAGATGTTCTAAATTATACACTTAATGAAGAAGAATACACCGTCACACAGTGACTGCCTTCAAGCAAAATGCAAATATTCTAATGGCATAAAAAAATAAATTGTCTAATAGACAACAACAACATCAACACCAACCAAGCCTTATCCCACTAACTGGGGTCGGCTACATGGATCAAATTACGCCATAATGTTCTATCATAAACCATATTTTGGTCCAACTCATTAATAAGTTTTTACTATTAGTTTCTCTTTTAGTTTTTCTAGGTCTTCCTCTGCCTCTATTGATTTGACTATTCTACAGAATCTACAGGTCTTCTCTCTACATGCCCAAACCACCTGAGCCTATTTTCACCATCTTTTCTACTATAAGTGCTACCCTAACTCTCTTTTGATGGAGATATTTTTCCTTAGGTCAGATTATTAAAAAAAATGGCACAACTGAAACAACACAAACATTAAGACATAAAACTTCAAAAACAGAATGTTCAGATTCATTTGTCAGTGTTTCATGATGTTGTTGGAATTAGAATGAACTTCCTTAGAATGAACAATCTCTATATCCTCTGGAGATACTTCAGAACCAAATCAATTTCTATTGGACGTTTGATACTCATTACAAAGTCTGAACCCGGATGAAAATGAGATTATAGAGGAACGAGTATTCCTGCCGAGAGCTATGCTCCTTCAGAGAACAGAAATCCTCTCTACCAATAACCAACTCGATGATTCTCCCAGATGACAAGGTCTTGGCAAGGACTCCAACTCAGTCTGATGCTGGGGATAAATTGTTACTGTTAAGCTCCACTCCAAGGAATAATCATCTTCTCTATGCATCCTTCATGATCAAGATTTGAAATTTAAAACATAAACCGTTGTGAATGTATTATCGTGGATCTTAATAGATATATAAGAGAATACATTAATGGTTATATTATGCATGACATAGTAACTAAATGAAATTACTTTCACTTCCTTGTTTGATGGTATTGTCACTATTAAATTGCACAGTAATAATGTTTTAATTTTCTTTCAAAATTTTTCATGGCAGGTAATTGATGAATATGATCAGAGTGTACATTTTGTTGAAATTGATATAGAGGAAGATCCAGAAATTGCAGAAGCAGCTGGAATCATGGGTACTCCGTGTGTGCAGTTCTTTAAAAACAAGGAGAATCTTAAGTTAGTACTGCTTGATCTTTTCTATTATTATTTCTTATCATTTATAATATTCATTAAGATATATGGTTCAAGCATGAGTTTGTCATGATGTTTCCCCCAAGATATAAACTTTAACTGTTAATTCCTATCATTGTAGTAACTAACAATGACTTAAATTGCTAATTGCCATCTTTTGTTCTAAACAGATTTGAGAGGCCATTGTGACTTGCTTCATGGATATTCTTGCTAGTTTTGACTGCTGTTGATTTTGCATTGATTTTGCAGGACTGTTTCAGGAGTTAAAATGAAGAGAGAATACCGAGAATTCATCGAGGCAAATATATAGAAGTACATAAAAACATTCAAGGGTGATAACCGAGTTCTGTGATTCAATTTTGTTTTCAATATTGGCCTGCTGAATAGCGCTGTCAATTTTGACAGCTATTCCTTGAACTGATCAGCATTTTCATAGATTGTACATGTAGAGAGCTACAAGTTATTGTTGTAATTTTTATTGTTCAATATTGTATTTTTTTTCCCTATTTGAATTCAGCAAGTTCAACTACCAGCTTCTCGTTGAAGGCAATGTGGTGAGTGAAATCGCACCCTGTCATCATCCAAGCTGAAATGACTGATCATATTTATAATTTTTTTTTTTTACATTTTAATTGGTAAGATCATGTCAAAATTAATGTAAGAATTTGGCAATAGATGTTTCTACTGCAACAGTGGCCACTTCTTGATCTCACGTTAACTAGATATTTCCACTGTAACTGCGGCGGGACAGAATCTGGCAATTCCAAGCTGCATCACAGTTAGCTTAGAATTGTGATGGTACCAGCTGATCATTATATTACTGTGCTGATTACTATCGTTGAATGAATCCATGTGCAACTGTTGCCTTCGCTGGGGTTCTGATTCGAATGTTACCCTTGTATTATATTTTTTTCTCGTCACAATTTCTACCTCTCATAGGATGCTGAATAAGAGTGTGTGTAGAAAAATTAAGGATATGAGAAATGAATGGTGGGGATTAAAGAAATGACTCTTTTGTTTTTAACATTAGGGAGTTTACTTCCTTCACTAATATATTTTCCCATCCACAAGTGCCATATATTCCCACCAAGTTGCCAAATTACTAGCAGCACTAGTGTAACACTGTTTCAATTTCATTAACACAGGATCAGCATATATATCATTGCATTGACTTCCATCATTGGATTCTGAGCTTGGAAACATAACTGTTTGCTGTTTATAGGGGGACATCAAAGCCAAAGATGGGGGAGCAAATAGTATAGATTCGTGTATTGTCAGTGTGTTGTTTGTCTTGGCTCCCCACTAACTAGGATTCTGGGAATGTCAGCAAAAATTAAGAACCAATTAGCTGACAACATTCGATCCTACCGAAGAAAGAGAACATATAGCAGTGGAATAAGAGTGGAATTTGGAGGTTAATTGCTCACAACATAAGCATGTGCATGTGGGTGGCTTTTAGGGTACACAAATTGTTAAATTTGTGTACCGATACACAAGTCCATTATCTACCCTAGGTTTATGAGTTTAAAAATTCAATCGATATGATGTTGCAAGAAGAACATAAGATATGAGTTTAAAAATTCTTTATTATCGGCACAAGATTTAGAATTAATTGATTGAATCAAAAAGTGGAATCTGTGCCAATAATGAAGAAATATCATAATTTTTTCTTCTATCTATTGCTGGGTTCGTTTTTTGATGTCAAGAACCTTCGTAAGTAGCTTCAATTCACTTCCCCTTTTAACTTAAAGAGGGGTGATATACTCGTGAGACTTTCTCTTGCGATATATAACACCACTCAAAAAATAAACATGTTACTTTTTAGGCCAGTTGGTTTGTCAAACTGAAAAACAAAACTTAAAAAGCAATTAATTAAAATTAATTGATCAACCCACTTAAGTTGATATGATGGTGTTGTTGTAGAACCTTAGAGTTAAGTATGTTTTTTAATGATGACGAGTTAAGTATGCAACCCGTCGTGCTATCTCTACAAAAAAAACAACAAATTTATTTATTTTTTAAAAATATTAAAATTGAACATATTGTTTCATATACACGTTGGTTCAGCTGTGATACATCAATTTTTTTTTTGTTGAAGTAATATATCAAACTTTTGTGCACACGTCTTTTTTTCTGATTTCATTTCATAAACGCAATCGATCTTGGCCAATATTCTTGTCGCATGTGTCCATGTTACCTCTCATCAACAACGCAACTTTGTGACCGATCCACAGTTCTTGCCATCAAATATCACACTCAAGCTTGTCTCACATTTTGCTATTTATAAATATGCTTCTCAAATCTTAGTAAATATTTCCGACAAGACATTTTATTTTTCTTCGCTTTTTTTTTATTTTTTTATATATAGAAATATATATTCTAAAATAATAAAAATAATTACTATATATCTTGTTTAATTTTGAGACTCATGCATCTCTATTAACTTCTTTCGAATACAATTGAGACATGAGCTGTTACTTCCCGTGAATAACTTGTTTTTGGTCAATTCTTTTTTAAATCACTCATCAAAATTCAAAAGTTATTTTTTAGATAAAAAAAATTAAAAAACAAATCTACACCAGACTACAAGCATAAGCAAAAAATATACTCTTGCTTGTTAATATATACTGAGAAATAGTGTCCCACACATTTCATTCCATGTATGTTGGAATCTTATCGATATCTGATCCAATGTATGCCACAAAGGTGGCATTCTTCCACGTATGCTGGAAATTTTTATCTTCCAAAACCACTACAGCTCTATCCCATTTTCAACGACTAATTGCATTGATGATTTTGAGTGATCTGTGAATGATAGCCAACTTGTCTGTTGATGAAAGTGCAAGTTATTGAAATTAATTAGGTGGTGACAATTATATTATATTATCCAGAGTTATTCACGTCGAGTTTACCCTAACATTTGTATTACACAAGCTATAGTATAGTTTACATATATATGATATATCATAGAGTATAACTGACGCAGAACGGAAGCAAGGATTAACAATCGTTAAACCTAAAAGATAAACAGAAGTTGCAAACGATAAACTTGTCAAAAGGGTTTTCGGAATCCACTAAACTTGAGAAAAATTATCTATAATTTTTATTGAATCAAAAACTGCCTCTTAGACTACGAATGTTTAACTTAAGTACTAGGAAAATAACAAACCCTAATGAGCCAAAAATAACAAACCGAAAACAAAACATAAATATAATAAAGTTGTGCTGAAATAATAAAAATTTGGTTTTGGGCCTTCATATGATTTCAAAAGGCTAAATTCACCCCTACGTCATGGCAAAGCGATGAGTTATGTTCATGGGCAAATTCCTTTTTTGAAAAGGTATAATTTGAGTCAATCGGACACCAGAAGTCAAATCTGCACTATTTCCCTTGAACATTTCTTGCGCGCCACTTCGTCTTCAATATGTGCTTACATCAATAACACAACTGAATAATGAGAACACATCATAGATAACTTTAGCCATTTTTTAATTGACGGGTAAATAAAAATTTACCTTGAAATTAATATTTTATTTCTTTAAATTTTCTTTAATATTTGATATTGGCCAATACAATAAAATTAAAAGCTTTTAAGCATTATAAAACAAAAAACACTTTATAGAACTAGCATTATTTTTATTTTTAGTTTAGCAAATCGGGGGGGGGGGGACAAAATTTAATGTTTATTAAAATTATCTTTTGTTATGCATCCTTTGATAAATTTGCAATCATAACTTCATTTCAATTCAGTAATAGAAAAGACTAGAATTAATCTACTTACTATATATTAAATATTAATCCCTATGATTTACCATTTTGCTCCTAAAAGGGGCATTTTTGTAATTTCCTATTTGGTGAAATTTGGTTGTTGCCACCTCACATGTTTTAGGGTGCATTTCCCATTTTGCCCCTAACCTTTTTTTTAAAATTATTTTATAATTTTTATATGTTTAATAACTTTTAACTATTTTCCAATTTTTATGTTTTTAACTATTTTTTCAATTTTTTCTTCCAAATTCAGTTGCTTCTACATTGTTGTTGTGGGAGATTAAGGTATCGTTTGACCCGACTTTTTTACAACTTCTCTACATTTTTAAGGAGAAGTTAGGCCAAACACAGTATCAATTAAGTACTAACTAAAAAAAGTAATTTTTTGAATGCATAAAATTGAATGGAATGAGCTTTGGCCAATTTTTTTTGAATGTTACTTAAAAAAACTACTTCTCGACAACTTAGTTCAGAAGCACCTCTTTTTAACTCACGTTAGGAACCTTTTCTTTTATTTTTTAATATTATATTTCAATATGTTTTTTTTCTTCCATTTAACTTAATTTTTTTTTGAACCGCTCCATTTAATTTTTTAAGGAGGTCCATTTTATTTCATTATCTTTTTTTCAAAGGAATTTTATCATCTTTTATATATTTAATTTCAATATTGTTTAATCATCACAACCTCACAAATATTTTTATTCACGCTGTCATTTAATGATACCAAATATTTTTATTTCCTTTCTTCAACCTCGCGAATATACACACACACACATTAACGTTTAGAGCAATATTTTATGTTCGTCTGTCTGTTTTTTTGTTACGCTAATGCATATAATTTTTTTTATTGTTGCTTGGTTGAGTGCTACCTCACCGATTTTTCTTAAACTATTTTCCAATTTTTATATTTTAAATTTTTTTAACTATTTTCCAATTTTTTTATTTTTAACTATTTTCTAATTTTTTTCCTTCCAAATTCAGTTGCTTCTACACTGCCGTTGTGGGAGATTAAGATACCGTTTGACCCGTTTTTTTTTCCTTCAACTTCTCTATATTTTTAAGGAGAAGTTAGGCCAAATACAATATCAATTAAGTACTTACTAAAAAAGATACTTTTTTTAATGCATAAAATTGAATGGAATGAGCTTTGGCCAAAAGTTGTTGAATGCTACTTCAAAAAACTACTTCTTGACAATTTATTTCACAAGCATCTCTCTTCAATTCACGTTGGTAACCTTTTCTTTTATTTTTTAATATTATATTTCAATATGTTTTTTTCTTCCATTTAATTTTTTTGAACCGTTCCATTTAATTTTGTTTAAGGAGGTTCCATTTAATTTTATTACCTTTTTTTCAAAGGAATTTTATTATCTTATTATAACTAAATTATATATTTAATTTAAATATCGTTTAATCATCACAACCTCACAAATATTTTTATTCACGCTGTTATTTAATGATACCAAATATTTTTATTTTCTTTCTTTAACCTCGCAAATATATATATACACACACACACACACACACATTAGCGTTTAGAGTAATACTTTATGTGTGTCTGTTTTTTTGTTACGCTAATGCATATAATTTTTTTGTCTTTGCATAATACGTATGATTAATTTTATAAAATTTTGATTTTAATTAAAAGTAAAATTGTAGATGTCTTTTCTTCAAAAATGATATAGATGCCTAAATGAATTATACTTATATATATATATATATATATATATATATATATATTGCACCTTTATATTGTAACGAATTATGCATATCTTTTTCTTATTCAAAAAAACTAAACATATCTGTTTCCATGACACCGACAATGTAACAAATATAATATCATATAACATAAATTCTTATCATTTTGAAAGACACCAAAAATATGGTTTTCTTTTAACGAAATTTATTATAGAGTATAATTGAAATAGAAAAAACTAACTATTTTGATATTATATATGTTATTATTTCAGGCTCCTTAAATTGTTTCTTCTATTCAAATATTTAACAAGTCATTTATATGATGATACAAATTTGTATTCATGTTACGCAAAATAAACGTTATTGGGTAAATATAGTATCTGTAAAAAAAATATCTTTTATTTTAAACATTTTTTTATTTATTATGTTAATTCATAATAAATTCAAAGTTTTGTCCTCGTGAGTTTAGCTCAGTTGATAGGAACAATGCATAAATATATGTCAAGTCCGGGGTTCGAACCGCGGACACCATAAAAAAAAAAAATTCAAAGTTTGTACAATATTTTGCCAAACAACATTTAACTTAAAAATAACTTTAAAACTAAAAAAACAAAGAAAGCAAACAACTTTAGCTTATTTCTTAAAGGCCTTTATTTTAACTTTGTTTTGAAGTAACTTTTAGACCGTAAAAAACCTTGGCCAAACGGTATCTAAGTTCAGCTGGGAACACTGTTCACTTTCTTCTTTATAAGAGGTCATTTTCTTCCTTTTTTCATGGTTTTGAGATCATTCATGACTTGAGTTGACTGATTTTTGTGGCTTGAGGTGTTCATTTTTCGACATTGTTTTCGTTTTTGCTTCATCATACGTGGTTGTCTTCCTTTTTTCACGATTCTGCATTTTAAGGGTTTTTTTTTTTGTTTTTTTTCCAGTTGTTAGTGGATTATGTACCAGAAATTGTTATGTTGCATGGCTGTAGAAAAATCT
>Ga0228711_1006239_pt1 | contig 17805 bp, 15 predicted proteins | sample MedpolnodulmetaG_2_FD_177996 | JGI IMG/M metagenome (GOLD analysis project Ga0228711, IMG submission 177996) | Root nodule microbial communities from Medicago polymorpha collected in Santa Monica, California, United States - brown nodules | ecosystem: Host-associated > Plants > Roots > Nodule...
ACCCACAGGATTGATCATAGGATTATCAATTCCACCAGGTGCTGAAGGATACACAAAATTCCAAACTGAAGAATACAAATCTTTATCAGAACTCTTAAGTTTAACACTCTCTAATCCAACAGGATATGAACTATAGAAATAAGGCTGTTGTAAAATAGCTCCTAATAGTTTAACACCATTAGGTAAAGCTTCAGAGCCAGCACGCATAGCGATGTTATGAACTATGTTACCACCAGCACTATCACCACCGATGAAAACTCTGTTGAAATCACCGTGGTTAATTAACCACGGTTCCACGTTAACGGGGTTTTTCGCAGAATTAGAAGCAACCCATTGAAGTGAATTCCAACAGTCATTATAACAAGCAGGTAGAGGGTGTTCTGGAGCAAGTCTGTATTCAACAGAAACAACAATGGAATTCGCTAGTGGAACGAAGACGTTGAAGTGTTCGTGGTAGAGTTTGGAGAAAGCAGATTCAAAGAAGAAACCACCGCCATGGAAGAAGACTAAGATGGGAAGTTTTGTGGTGGGGTTTTTGGGGAGGTAGATACGAGCAGAGATGTTGGGGTTTTGAGAGATGATGATGTCTTTGGATGGTGATTTTGGGTCGTCGGGATTGGGTGGGACAGTTGGTGCTTGTCGTGGTCGTTCGACGGTGCCGTCGCTGTAGACTGTGATATAGGTAGGAATTTCAGAGATGACATGTTTTGTTGTATCGGTGGTGGTGATGGATACCATTGATTCAGAGATACTAGAAACATGGGAGTGTTTGGATTTTTATATAGGAGTAAGAGTATGTGATCACAAGTCCAACCCAATCACGTTAGAACACACAATCAAAATTAATACTCTCTCCGGTCCTATTTATAAGATAAAGTTGACTTTTTAGATACATTGAATAATGTATGTATTTAGTCAAGAATCTAAACCAAATATATAAATTATTTAATGTATCTAAAAAGTAAATTGTTTCTTATAAATAGGACCGGAGGGAGTAATATTTTATAGAAATGTCTGTAATTAGTCAACTTTTTAAAGCATAATAATTGAGGCTGCCGCTCCATAGTCCACTTTATTAATGACCAATGTTTACTGTGGATATATCTAAGCCCCCTCCGTCTCTATATCTAAGTATTCATTTGACTTTATATTTGTCCTTAAATGTAAACCTTTTTTTAAATTATTAGATGTATTTATTTTTTTTTCTTCTAAGTATACCCCTAATTAATACTACTATTGTCTTGAAATATGAAGAGTCAAATTTAATACACATACAAACAAATGACAATTTGGTAATACTAACAGATAAAACTGACACATTAATTACACTACAATATTTCTTAAGAAATGTGAAAAAGGTAATGGGTGCCTACACTAAGGGACAGAGGGACTATATTTCATCATACACTAATTTTTTCACTATGTTGAATTACACATTAATGGTTGGATATTAGTTGAATCATTATTGACCTACTATGTTGAAAGAAAAATTAGTGTTTGATTGTAGGTCGATAATGATTCAACTAATATCCAATAAGGCTTGAAATAGGATTTTGATGTCAACGTGGAAACCTTGTTTTGGATAATATATAAGTATATGTATCAACACTTTCTAAGTCCCAAAATTTTCCCCAACTCTAGTGGATGATATATAAGTACTAGTGAGCTTCGATTAAGAACAAATTGCTTAAAGAATTTGAGTTTGAATTCTGGCCGAAACAATTATTGTTCGGATTTCACTTAAGTTTCGACTAAACTCTAAGAAAATATTACATAAGCACGGATTAAAATCAGTTGGCTATAGACTGAGAGGCTCCAGTAAAGATCTTCTATTAGCCACTTGGCTCTCCAAGGATTTACAGAGAGTGAAAGGTAAAGCGAGGACGTGCAAGATGTTATTGGATCTAAAGTCTCAATCAATCAAAAACCAATTTGGTCATTCTATTGATACCTCTGGACCAGTCACTTTAACTATCAAGCAGTCCCTGATCTTGTCTCAGGAGCTGTTCCTCTGTTGTAAAACAAGCTCTGGTCGGGGTACGAGTTTCAAGAGAAAATGAGAGAAGGAGGCAAGGTGAAGAGGGCGACCGCCCTAGGCCCCTAAAAATAAGTACGAAATTTGGGACCCAAAATTTCTTTTTAGGGGTCTATTAGGCCCTGAAAAAATTGCTTAGTTTTTTGTATCAAGTTTGATGTTTATATATATTTATTAGTTAGGACCCGAATTGTAGGTTCGCCCTAGGCCACCAAAATCTCATACACGGCCCTGGAAGGAGGGCGCCTGATGCGCCTAGCGTACTGGTCTAGTACAGGTGTAAAGACAGCCTAGGAAAACTGGCCCAAAGAAAAATAGGTTGTCAAACCTGTTTTTCCTAAAGGACCTGACTTCCACTCTGGAAATCAGTCAAAGAAGGCTAGGCTTCGATTCCCGACAAGGGAATAGAGACCGCTCTTTTACCGTTTTTGGAAGGGCGCTAGCCCTTCAAAAAGAAATCTCGTAGTTGCTATATATCATTTTAGCATGACTGCAAAGTTTGTTGTCAATTCCTTCTGTGAATAACATAGGATTCATAGTTAGTCTTATACTAGGGTATTTGAAATATCTTAAAACCAGTTACATCATATTAGCCTGAACTATAATTTTATAATGCAAATGTATATTGCATACAAATAAAAAACAAAATTACAATATAAGGTATATAAATCATACTGAAGTAGGCTAATTGTGTGGAATTATGTGTGTGATTAGAAGCACTATCGAGGGTACACCTGATTGATGGATGCATCATCAACAGAAACTGCAACCGATTGGCTTTTAGATGTAGACTTGTCTGAGCGATCAGAATCTTTTGTTGCAAAGCTTTGATCAGTTTTGCTACTAATATAACCTGCTGGTCGTTGAGGTGGTTCAAGAGTAAAACTACTGTCTGCATGGATGGTCTTTGATCTGGATCTTCTTGAACACAACATAACCCAACATGGATGCATCTTGTTACTTCAACACTTGAGTATGAATTACTCAATGTCATGTCCAGTAGCTCTAATGGTGTCCCATCATTCCGTTTTTTCCAAGCCTGAAAATGATACATTTTGTTTATTTAGGTATGAATCAAGAAACAGTCCCGTACGTGCAGCTGAGATGGTAAAAGTGTGTGGAGACATTCGATGTGTTCTGGTTCAGGATCGAACCCACGATATCTTTCTTCTCTGCACGAAGTGTTTTGAAATCAAATAAAAATAATAATAAATGAACAATAAATTTTGGTTGCCTCCAAAATTTCTGTTCATTCATTACTTGATACTAACAAATTTTTGGTTGGATCAAATTAACTCACATAGCTCAAGAGGTCCTCAGCAAAGCCTAATTCGCGAAAGGATGTAATCTTCTTTCCGGTAATTATCTCGAGAATGAGGACACCAAAGCTGTACACATCTGTTTTGATAGAAAATTCTCCGTGTATTGCATACTCCGGAGACATGTTAAAGAGAAAATATCCGTATGAAGTATGGACAACATGGATTTCAATTAAGAGAAAATGTTTGGCCATTAATATTAGAGAAGCAGTAAAAAAATGACTCATGCTCATATACATGCAAGCATTCTTATACTTTCAATCAAAATATTAAATGTACTTACAAATTGTTTCTTTTTTTCAAACCAAATTAATAATGGTGGAGGACAACCAAACTAAGAAAATAAATAGCAAGGAAATGAAGCTTACAATGCTCCAACAACTCTGTTTGTGATTCCTCGGGTTTGATCAACACCAAACATTCTTGCCATCCCAAAATCTGAAATTTTAGGATTTAAATTATCAACCAATAATATATTACTAGCTTTAAGATCGCAATGTATGATTCTAAGTCGAGAATCTTCGTGAAGATAAAGCATTCCTCGTGCAATTTCTTCTATTATCTTGTATCGTCTTGGCCAATTTATCTGATGTGCTTTTTCCGGATCTGCGTATTATCATAAAATTAAAGCAACTTAAATTTAACAAACAAATTTGTTTCTAGCATGTTTGGACGTTTGTTGGGAAGGTCCCAGCGGATAGAACTATACCTTTTATGTCCAAAGGTATAGTTCATTAATTTGGAAACATTCTCAACTTACAATGAAACATGTTAATTCATAGTTCAATGAACAAAATGAATTTAATCAAGAAGGAAATGTATTTTGATGCACACACCAAATAGAAAATAGTCTAGACTTTTGTTGGACATGAATTCATAAATGAGCATCTTTTCTTCACCATCCAAGTCAAACCCAAGAATCCTAACAAGATTTATGTATTGTAGTTTGGCTACCAAAACCACCTCATTCTTGAATTCTACTATGCCTTGACCAGAACTTCTTGATAGCCTCTTCACAGCAATCTCTTGTCCATTAAATAGCATACCCTAAAAGAGGCTCTGAAGTTAAAACTCCAAATTAGTATTTCCTTCCTCCGGTCTTTAATATAAGCATAAAAGAAAATATATGTATGTCCAAATGTAGATCAAATCCATGTACTACAATACCTTGTAAACCTCGCCAAATCCTCCTTCCCCTAATTTATTGTCACCACTGAAGTTGTTTGTGGCCACTGCGATAGTATCGAAATCAAATTGCAAGAATTCTACCCTGGAGATTTCAACTGCCGACAAAAAAAATTACCATGTAAAGTAAACCCTCTAAAATATGTAGCAGACTCAAGAATATTGCATAATTTAACTAAAACTTTCACACAAAAAAACTAGAAAACATTCTATTATTCTGTACATGTACTTCATTATCCGTTGCAACTGATACTAAAAGAGGGGAAAAAAAGGAACTAAAGAAGTAACAAAACAAAGCTAATTTTCAAACCATACCATTTTCTTCAGGCACTGAGTTGAACTTTATTCTTTTCTTTTCGGATATGATCCAGCAGACAAACAACGTAAGCAACAAAATGATCACAATAGGAGCTACTATAGCAACAATTAACACTATTGAGTTCCGTGATTTTTTTCCTGCATAAATTCAGTCAACTTAATCTTAATCACCAGCTAATCATAATTTTCATGTGAATCATAAATATGCAAAGGATGGAAAGCAAGCAGGACTTTGAAAAAAAGTTTCGGGATAAATGAGTTACAACATCAAAATCAAATTCTTTTTATGCCTCCGCGACCGTAAAAGATGAGTTAGATCAGATATAAAAATGCAATATAGTATCAGAATTCACAGTACCTTGTGGATTTGGCCTCGCTTCATCTGGAGCAGGCACATTCAACTCATGATAAAACGGATAAAACTCATACCTAATATTACAACTAGGAATAAGAACTCTTGCACCTTGTTTTCCACTACAGCAAGATGGTAATTGATTAGTTGCTATTTTGAGGCATTTTTCGCATCCAGAATCTACAACAACATGATGAACAATCCACAATAAGATTAACAATATTGGACACAATGAAAAACTTTATTTTAACCTTATATAAAAGAGGTTTAAATATTGCAACCGTCCCTGCAAATATGGCTCGGTTAAGTTGGTCCTTGTAAGAAAAAAAAAAATTGAAATCCGTCCTCGTAAAATTTTCTGTCTTTTAAAAATACCTCTGGCCCATTTAAGATGTCATATGTCACTGTGGTGCTGACGTGGCGCACACTTACTAGGCATTAGTGGCCATGTGGCAGGTGACATGGCATTTTCGAAATTTAAAAATGCAAATTAAATTTTTTAATTATTTTAAATATTTTATAAATCATTTTAATAAAACTAAAATCATTGAATTTCATTTGTTTCCCTTTCTTCTCCAAAAATCATTTTTTTTTCTCCATTTCTTATTCAACCCATCTCATAAACTTTCAATCTCTGTTACATAACAACACCAAATCTTCATCAACTCCACCATCACCTACCTCCAACAACAACATTGCATTCTTTCTTCAAAACCCAGAGGACCATTTTCGGATCAAAATAAGCACAATTTACATAGCCAAACACCACAATGGCAAACCCAACAACAACACAACCAGCAAAATTAACAAAAAAAATAATTAAGAAAACTATAATACCCAGATCTGAAGATGGGGTTTTATTTTGGGCAAAGAGAGTCTGTTGTTGTTGTGGTGTAATAAAGACGAAGAAGTAAACCCCTATAAAGGGTTGACGACGGCGAGAAAACCCTTTGCTGGGTTGCTGTTCATTTTGAGGGCGGCGGAAGGTCATGAAGGTGGATAGTGAAGGTGAAACAGTGCGGCTGTTAGAGAAGAAGAGGATGATTGTATTAGTTTTAGGGGATGGTGTTAAAATTGGTGGTGTTAGAGAAGAAGAGGAGGAAGAATGACGGGAAGACAAGAGGAGAAAGGTGGAAGAATGAACCCAAACCCTAATTTTATCCCTTTTTTTATTTTTTTTAATTAATTAAATTAAATAAATCAGAAATTATTTTCCTAAATTTAAAAATCTATTTTTTATTTTTTTAAATAAAATTTGACACATCAGATGCCACGTGGCCACTTATGCATAGTCAGCGTGTGCCACATCAACATCAAAGTGACAGTTGGCAGCTTCAATGGGCCCAAGGACTTTTTCAAAAAACCAAAGATTTTGCGAGGGCAAAAAACGATATTTTTTTTTTACAAAGACCAAAACTTAAACAAGACATATTTGCAGGGACGATTGTAATATTTAAGCCTGTAAAAAAATATTGTGTTTTAGTGTAACATTGTTTCTTTCAATTTTATCATTCACTTAATTATTTTTTACAATTCTATTGTTTATTGTCAATAAAAGCAGAAAGACAGACACCTCAATAACCGTCTTGGTCTTGACCTAATAATGTTTAAAACAACTAAATCATTTCTCATTTCTAATTGAGAGTTACAAAGAAATTATATAAATAAGTGAGAAAAAACGAGTAACTTAATTAAAACAAAGGTCTTGTATTTGGAGCCTCTTTAAAATCTAAAATTTAGAAATTATTCCTTCAAAACGTTAAATGTTATATATTCCAATACATTGAATATCAGATTTTAATAATAACTTTAAACAGCACACGACTTTAATTTTATAATAAAAACACTCACATCTCATCAAATTAACACTGTTAATACGGTTGGTGAGAGAGAAAAAGTGCAGTTCTGTAATATAATCTACCACTTCTGAGTTCTGACGTTCTTAGAAGTGTGACCTAGCTTTTTGCATATGTCCCACAAATTCATTTGAAGGAGATTTTATTATTTTCCTTTGAATTTTTCTTCCTCAAAACGGCACAAACTTTTATCGGAAAAAAACGGCACAAACTAAACCTTTCCCACAGACTCCTTGATTGAATATGGAAGATTGAAAATCCATTAATTTGAAATATGAAGAATTGTAATGGAGAAATAAAGGGAAACTGAAGGGAACTTGGGTGGAAGAAAGGAAAAGAAAGAAAGAAAGAATGAGCATTGGCCGTCAAAAATGGAGGATGGTTATGATTTACGGTGAGTGGATCAAACAATTAGAACACAATAAGAGTTTGCTGGCCGAATACAATTAAGTGCATTGTATGCACCAGGCTGCAAATAAGAAAAAGAACTACAACACAATAATCCTACACAATTACACACTTAATTACAAGATATGATTTGCTATCCTACGTAATATGCTTTCGTGTCAATGACTCACAAAATCCACGAACTTAATTACACGATATTCTTTGCTGTCAATGACTAATAGAATCTGCACAGCATTTACATGTGATTATTACATGATTCTGAATGAATTGATTTTATAAAATTGACTTTAGTTAAAAGTGAGTTGAATGTAATCTAAAACAGTACAACACAAACACATAAAAGGAAAAACATTTCCTTACTGATGAAGAAAGGAAGCCAAATGCTTGATCAATTTCTGACCACTCTCAGATTCAGGATGAAAGATATGATAAACATGATCTTCATCTTCTTCTTCAAACAATTCCAATTTCCCTTTCCAACCACTCTTCTTCACAAGCTCATAATACCAAACCCCTCTCTCCCTAATTCCATCTTTCCCAGCAACACAAACAATCATCCTGTCACAACCAAGTCCATCCAAACTAGGTGCCCCTATACCCACAGGATTGATCATAGGATTATCAATTCCACCAGGTGCTGAAGGATACACAAAATTCCAAACTGAAGAATACAAATCTTTATCAGAACTCTTAAGTTTAACACTTTCCAATCCAACAGGGTATGAACTAAAGAACAAAGGTTGTTGTAAAATAGCTCCTACTAATTTAACATCATTAGGTAAAGCTTCAGAGCCAGCACGCATAGCAATGTTATGAACTATGTTACCACCAGAACTAGGACCACCAATGAAAACTCTGTTGAAATCACCATGGTTAATTAACCACGGTTCAGCATTGACCGGGTTTTTGGCAGAATTGGAAGCAACCCATTGAAGTGAATTCCAACAGTCATTATAACAAGCAGGTAGAGGGTGTTCTGGAGCGAGTCTGTATTCAACAGAAACAACAATGGAATTCGCTAGTGGAACGAAGACATTGCAGTGTTCGTGGTGGATTTTGGAGAAAGCGGATTCAAAGAAGAAACCACCGCCATGGAAGAAGACCAAGATGGGAAGTTTTTGAGTCTCAGAGTGAGAGATTTTTGGGAGGTAGATACGAGCGGAGATGTTGGGGTTTTGAGAGATGATGATGTTTTTGGGAGGTAGACAGTCGGTGCTTGCCGTGGACGGTCGACGGTGCCGTCGCTGTAGACTGTGATGTAGGTAGGAATTTCAGAGATGATGTGTTTTGTTGTATCTGTGGTGATGGATGCCATTGATTCAGAGATGCTAAAAACAGGGGAGTGTTTGGATTTTTATATAGCAGTAAGAGTAATGATTATGTGATCACAAGTCCAACCCAATCATCTTATCCAAAACAATCACGTTAGAACACACAATTTTGACAAAGATCATGCTCCATATGCTTGTAAAGAATCCATTTTCAAAGGGAAAATTAGACATCGCAGTGGGGCAGGGAGGGGTGGGGGCGGGTTTAAGCATCTTCGTCCCTGCCCCCACTTTTATCCACCCACCTCCGCCCCCGTCCCCAGACAATATTGAGGGTAAAAGTTGAACATCCAACCTGGAGACGGGTCTCCCGGCCCGTCCGCGCCCCTACCCGCAAAAACTCTATTTTTTATAAAATATTTAAAAATATATATATTTTTGTCATAGTAACAAAAAACAATAATTATATTAATAATTAAAGATCTAATAAACTTTTTTTTAAAAGAGCAAAATAATTATAATAAATATGTTTTTAAGGAGTAATAATATATTAAAATAGATTGATGCTTATGGAAATAAGATTATAAAATTTAGTAAAGTAAATTTCAAAAAACGGGGACCAAAATCACAACATTTGAAAACTTAGGGGGTCAAAACAGTAATTAAGTCAAAGTTGAAATAGTGTTATTTTTAATGTAAATTTTACCTTTTCTTTCTATTTTTAGCTTCTGAACGAGTGTTTGGGGCATCGGTTACCAAGACTATTTCCATAAAAATACTCCATTTTATTAATGACCGATGTTTATTGTGGATTTTCTCCATATATTGGTAAACTATATATTCTTATATGTAGAATTTTTTTTAGTAAATTCTTATATGTAGAATATTATATTTCATTTTCCACCAAAAAAAAATAATATTATATTTCATTAGAAACTAATTTTTCTTTCAACATAGGCCGACAATGATTCAACTAATATCCAACAAAGCTTGAAATAGAATTTTGATGGCAATGTGGAAACCTTGTTTTGTATAATATCTAAGTAAATGTATCAACACTTTATAAGTCCCAAAACTTTCCCCAACTCTAGTGGATATATATAAGTACTACTACCAGTGAGTTTCGATTAAGAACAAATTGTTTGGAGAATTTGAGTTTGAATTCTGGCCGAAACAGTTACTGTTGTTCAGGCTTCACTTAACTTTTGACTAAACTCCAAAAAAAAATATAAGCACGGATTAAACTGAGTTGGCCATATTCTCTGTGAATAACATAGGATTCAAAAAATTTCTTTATATTAGGGTATTTGAAACATCTTAAAAAATCAGTTGCATCACATTAGTCTGAACTATAATTTTATAATTATGCAAATGTAAATTGCATACCAAGAAAAAACAAAATTACAATATAAGGTATATAAATCATACTGAAAGTAGGCTAATTGTGTGGTGTTATGTGTGTAAGTAGAAGCACTATCGAGGGTACACCTGAGTGATGGATGCATCATCAACAGAAACTGCCACCGATTGGCTTTTAGATGTAGACATGTCTGAGCTATCAAAATCTTTTGTTGCAAAGCTTTGATCAGTTTTGCTACTAATATAACCTGCTGGACGTTGAGGTGGTTCAAGAGTAACAGAATGACTACTTAGCAGTAAAACTACTGTCTGCATGGATGGTCTTTGATCTGGATCTTCTTGAACACAACATAACCCAACATGGATGCATCTTGTTACTTCAACACTTGAGTATGAATCTCTCAATGTCATGTCCAGTAACTCTAATGGTGTCCCATCATTCCATTTTTTCCAAACCTGAAAAGAATACATTTTGTTTATTTAGGTGTAAATCAAGAAACAGTCCCGTACGTGCAGCTGAGATGGTAAAAGTGTGTGGAGACATTTGATGTGTTAGGGTGCAGAATCGAACCCGCAAGACCTTTCTTCTTCGCACAAAGTGTGTTTTGAAAGCAAATAATAATAGTAATAAATGAACAATAAATTTTGGTTGCCTCCAAAATTTCTGTTCATTCATTACTTGATACTAAATGTTGAGTTCATCAAATTAACTCACATAGCTCAAAAGGTCCTCAGCGTAGCCTGATTCGCGAAAGGATGTGATCTTCTTTCCGGTAATTATCTCGAGAACAAGGACACCAAAGCTGTACACATCTGTTTTGATAGAAAATTCTCCATGCATTGCATACTCCGGAGACATGTAACCACTGTAAAGAGAACAAATCCGTATGAAGTATGGACAACATGGATTTCAATTAAAAGAAAATGTTTGGCCGTTAATATTTGAGAAGCAATAAAAAATAACTCATGCTATGCTCATATACATGCAGGCATTCTTATACTTTCAATCAAAATGTTATATTTACTTACAGATTGTTTCCTTTTTTCCAAACCAAATTAATAATTGTGGAGGATAATCAAACTAAGAAAGTAGTAAGGAAATGAAGCTTACAATGTTCCAACAACTCTGTTTGTGATTCCTCGGGTTTGATCAACACCAAAAATTCTTGCCATCCCAAAATCTGATATTTTAGGATTTAAATTCTCATCTAATAATATATTACTAGCTTTAAGATCACGATGTATGATTCTAAGTCTAGAATCTTCATGAAGATAAAGCATTCCTCGTGCAATTCCTTCTATTATCTTGTATCGTCTCGGCCAACTAATCTGCGGCGCTTTTTCAGGGTCTATGTATTATAAAAAGAAAGCAAACATGTTAATACATGCTTAATTGTCAATCAAACATGTTATGCATACTTCAATGAATAGAATGCATTTAATCAAGAAAGAAACCAAACATATTTTGAAGCACACACACCAAATAGAAAATAGTCTAGACTTTTGTTGGGCATGAATTCATAAATGAGCATCTTTTCTTCACCATCCAAGCAAAACCCAAGAATCCTAACAAGATTTCTGTGTTGTAGTTTGGCTACCAAAACCACCTCATTCTTGAATTCTTCTATGCCTTGACCAGAACTTCTGGATAGCCTCTTCACAGCAATCTCTTGTCCATTAAATAGCATACCCTAAAAGAAGCTCTAAAGTCAAAACTCCAAACTAGTATCTCTCTGGTCTTAAATATAAGCACAAAAGCATATGTATTTAGTTCAAATTTAGATCACATGCATGTGCTACAATACCTTGTAAACCTGACCAAATCCTCCTTCCCCTAATTTATTGTCATCAGAGAAGTTGTTTGTGGCTTCTACGATAGTATCAAAATCAAATTGCAAGAATTCTACCCTAGAGATTTCAACTGCAGAAAAAACGAACACCAAGGGGTAAAGTAAATCCTCTAAAATATGTTTGCAGACTCAGAATGTTGCATAGTTTGACTAAAATTTTCAAACAAAGAAAAACTCTATTATTTGTTACAAGTATTCAGTATCCATTGCAACTGATACTACAAGAGGGAAAAAAGGAACTAAAGAAGTAACAAAACAAGCTAATTTTTAAACCATACCACTTTCTTGAGGCACTGAGTTGAACTTTATTCTTTTCTTTTCAGATATGGTCCAGCAGACAAAAAATGTAAGCAACAAAATGATCACAATAGGAACTACAATTGCAATAATTATCACTAGTGAGTTCCGGGGTTTGTTTCCTGCATAAATTAAATCGACTTAAATTTAGTCACAAGCTAACCAAAAAATTTAAAGGAATTTTATATATATATGTGTGTGTGTGTGTGTGTGACAAGGATGCAAAATAAATAGGGTTTAGGAAAAATTTCCGCGATAACTGAGCTACAACATCAAGATCAATTTTTTGTCTATACGACTGCAACATAGTTTGCAATTAAAATTCTATCAGCTGCATTTGACCTCGATGCTCCACAAGAACACCATAACAAAAATCATTACAAGCCGATTGCACATATATAATTAAAATTTAAAACATCGTTGCACATATTGTAAAAGTTGCTCCTCTTTGTAGATAATTGGTCAAAGAAAAAGAAAAGCACATAATTCTATTGCAATAAACACAAGATCACCTTGAAAAGATATAAGGTCTAAAAACAGTTTATAAATAGTAATCATTTTCATCTTACAAGCCGATTTTGTAAGTATGGATTTTGTAAGTATGAATTGGGTCAAATATAAAAATCTAATATAGTATCAAAAGTCGACGGTACCTTGTGGATTCGGCCTTGGTTCTTCTGGAGCAGGAACACTCATCTCATGATAAAAGGGATAAAACTCATACCTAATATTACAACTAGGAATAAGTGCTCTTCCACCTTGTTTTCCACTACAGCAAGATGGCAGTTCATTAGTTGCTATTGTTAGGCATTTTTCGCATCCTGAATTTGATAAATCCGGTGTACACTGTGCAAGTGTGTACAAAGTTTGAAAGCTAGAAAAATTTGCTTTTTTGGTTCCAAACTTCTTGTCACCTCCACCCTTCACTGCCTCTACCACCGCTGTGTTCATTGTATCCGCTAAAAGTTGCATGAACCGGTTCTGCTCCATCACACTTCCAGTATTCGTGAGAGCAAACACGGGAACTTCTGCAGCTACGTTGAAGAAAGAAAGGTTTGAGTAACGTATCATGCATTCAGCTAACCAAATAACTGATTCTTTTTCTCTAGGACAGTTTTGAAGGATTTGTTTGGATGCTACTGAAACACAGTCATTGCATGCTTTTGGTGTAAGATCTCCACGGCAGAGGAAGGCGCCGTATACTGTGTTTTCGGGGTTGTTTTCGCCCACTGTGGTGTAGTAGAAGCCGTTTTTGTTTGTGGAATTTGATGAGAGAAGAGAAAGAAGTTTGTTGAGGTTTCTTTGGTAGGTTGTGTTTGGAGAAAAAGTGGTTGTGTTTGGACAGTTATATACGATATAGGATGGGTCTGTAGCTGCTTGAGTTGTTTTTGTGGTTATAATTAGTGTGAAGCAAAAGAAAACATAGGCAGTGGTAGAGATTTTGAAGTGGTGCAGCATTTGTTTTTGATGGATCATGTTTTTTGCTCTTGATGTTCTTTGATTTTTCCTTGTTTATAATTGTATTGTGTTGAGTGTGAGTGATTGAATGAATATGTGACTGTATACTGCATAGAAAGTAATTGTGAACATAAATGGTGACTAATATAACAACTGCCACAAAATGTTAGGAAGATGCTGGAGTTGAATTGGTAAATGACTTTTTCCTCCTCTCAAGAGTTGGCGCAAAAGTCTTTGTGGTGAGTGTATGTGCTAAAAGGACATGTTGGGATACAAATCTGTTTTTTTAGCATCATTACTTTTGTGTATGTTGAGTAAATGTTCCACATTTGTAATTGATATCTTGAATTAAAAAAATAATGCTGTTCTTTTAACTCATGATATACTCGAAGACTTTGACAGTTTGACTCAGCGTCAATGCAAACCTGTCCTTTTCCTGCTAACATTTTTCCACACTTATTTTGTTGCTCATAGATTTTTCTACACCTTGTTAATCATCAAGAATCTTCCTCGTATGAAGGCTCCTCCATCGTTGAACCCTGTTGTCACCTCCAAGCTATTAGAGAATGAAGTCATGTTCACATATCTTCGACTCTTTATTGATTGCATTGACTGACTTTAGATTGGAAGGTCCTTCAAGGCAATAAAGTTATTGGTTCTGAGGTTGAAAATATATACACAAATGGGAATAGGAAAAATATGGTTATGAAAGATCAAATATTGATGTTGACAATTGAATGGACCTTGGCTTCAGCATTTATTAGAGGTTGATTGCTTTATCTATTTTTCAGAATAAAAAGATGGTATACGTATGTCCAATGCTCATGTGGATATACAAGAGTGCCCGAATTAGATGATTCGAGTATTCAACCATATGTTATGAGTTCAAATTCGGCATCAAGAATGCAACCACATTAGAACTCTTGAAGAAGAACTTTACCGTTCATTGTGGTCTCAACCCGAGTCGAGAGTTTAGCCCTTGCAGTTATGCGCAGAGGTTACCGGTTTTACACCAAAAAATGCTTAAGTGGTTGTAGGTTCTAGCATATCACATAAAAAAATTCTATAAACATCCCAATGTCTTTTATATTATCAGCAAATATCCAAAAGTGTAAGCTTTTACAACATAGAACATGTCATTATCTCCTGTAATTAAGATTTAAATTATATATGCATGTGTGTACATACACAATGAAAGTACTAGGTCAGCTAATTAACAATTTGAGGTCAAAAAAACATGGTATCCGATATTAAACTCAATCCTCCTTTCCACGGTAAATGTCAACTAGATATCTATTTAAACGCTTGCCAAATGTCTTTGTAGAGAAAGACTCAACAACATGCCTCCTAGCTTCATTGCCCATTTTTTCTGCTTCCTGGGGATCATTTATCAAGTTCGCCATTGCCGAGGAAAACTCTTGTGGTGTAGGACTGGAAAGGAAGCCCGTTACACCATTCTTGATCGACTCCACAGGACCACCGCTATTACATGCAATTACCAGTTTATAAGCTGCCATTGCCTCCAAAGGAACAATGCCAAAGTGCTCATTCTGTTTCAATTATCATTATGTAAAAATTACGTTCCTGCATTCAGATTTTATCAATTTTCAACGATCATACTTCACAAGGTTGCACATACCTCTGGGGTGTAAAGGACACACAGGCATTCTGAAAGGAGAGTGTTCCTTTCATCTGTAGAGCAAGATGTGATGAATTTTATTTTATCAGAGACCCCTTCCTTTTCAGCTAAATCTTTAAGCTCTTCTAGGTACTCCACATTCTCCTTCAACCGTTTATCAAAGCCACCTGAAAAAATTTACGACAATTGATTCTGTACTCTCAAATTGCAAACATACACAAATGCCTCAAAAATGAAACAGATGAAAAAAAATATGGGTGGTTCAAACATAGGACTGAGCTACTCTGCGAGAAAAACAGTCATTTATATGTAGATGCAGAATGTCAGAAGAAAGACCTTCAAATATAACTAACCTAAACACAAAACAGATAGGAAACAATAAATTTAATGGCCTCTACTGTTTTACAAGCACAGACAAATATTCTTTAAAAAATACCAACTTTTATCCACTAGGTTGGGTCATTCGCTATCTTAAATTACTACTGGTGTCGATGTGTCACTGTCGCGTCTGGTGTCCGTGTAAGTGCTTCATAGAACAAGATAATTTACCTACAAACTGCATGATATAAAAGATTTGCAAAACATTCTCTTGAAATAATAAAAACAAAATAGAATTATGACACTTAACTTCAAACCAAATATAAATTTTGTTTACATTAATAGATTGTATCTTGAAGACACCGCTGTATCAAACTTGGTCTAAGGCACAAACATCAAGATAGATACTTCTATGACAATTTATGATGCACATAGCGTCACCATAATATCTATCAATGTGAACAGAAATACAAAATCATAAGCGAAACATGCTCACCGGCAACAGTCAAAGAAGCATTTGTAATAGCTTGATGCTTAAGAACTCTGTTGGGCGAGTAAAGCATAGCAAAAGCTGAAATTGCTAATTGTATGTTCTTCTTCCTTTCAAAGCGGTTAATGGAAAGAAAGTTTGGCCTACAACAGAAGCAACAACACAAAACTGTTATTCTATAAACAAATATTATAAAAATGGTTATAAAAACAAGCTACATGCAAGTCATTAGAAAAGATTATACAAATGGTTATAAGAATAAGCTACATGCAAGTCATTTACTTAGAGGAAGTAGGTTCATTGAATTGATCCACATTGACTGCTGGGTAAAGGACAGCTGGTCGAATTCCTTTAGCATCTAGATGTTTAAAAGTATTTGCAAAAGTAGATGCAGTGAAGTTGCTGTTAACAAGTACCAAATCAGCCATTCCTGCAATTCGGCACTGCATGATTCAGTATATGCATGAGAAGATAAGTTTGGAGGTTAAAAGAAAAATAGAACAGGGATATAAAGTCAAACCAGTTGTTATTTCTTCTACATAGTCTATGGGTTTCCTATATATCCTCCTGAGGAAAGTTGAATGTTGAGCCAGCAACAAGTCTGGAAAATGACAGTAGAATACAACCTACCAAACAAAATGAATTAACTGAGATAAATTGAAGATACAAAACATGAATATACACACACACATATTTTGCTACCTTAGTTGACCTTTTAAGTTTCAAGATGGGGATAACCACAGAGACCTGGTCAGCCAGTATTACATCAAATGAAGGCCACAGGAAAAGAACACAGAAAGCAACAAATAGGCAGCGAAGGTATGCACATAATGCATGAAGACGGTAGAATATATGACGGGGAAGAAAGGAACCATAGACAGTAACTGGAAAGATACCTGAAATCATTACAAGTCAAACTATATCTTAATGGCAAATGTAATTTCTCAATTAAAGAAATAAATAAAAACAAATGTGACACACGGAATATAAACAGATAAAGAGATAGATTCACCAGCAATGGTTTCCTCAAAGCATCTATTTTTATCATGATGTGCAGTAAAAATATGAACTTTATGACCACGGGACGCAAGTTCAACAGCTGCATCCACGACTAATCTTTCGGCTCCACCTACAAAACGATTACAAGGTAATGGGAATCAACTATAAGTAATTAAAATAATATAGAGAAGAACATTGTAAAATATTGTTTCATTGAATCAAATTTAAAAAAATAATGGATATCCAACCCAAATTGTTGAGTTTTGTTTGACTGGAATAGGAAACAATTGGGGACACCAGGTATTACCTATGCCAAGATCTGGGTGAATTATAGCGATGTTCATTTTTGAGTTTGTTTCCTTGGCAGCCATATCGGAGTGACAGTTGCAGAAATTCACCTGATAATACCTGGCAACCATAGGGTGTGTAAGGAAGCAGCAAAATACAACTACGGTGATCAAATAATTTATTTAATCATACAAATAATTTGAGTTGATTCCAAGCAATTAAAATTAAAAAAAAATAAAAACTGAAAATAAACACAACTACGGTGATCAAATCATGTTTCTAGCTATGCTATGAGAATAGAAAATGGAAAACCTGGACGGACGGACGACGACCAGCTCCGCCTGCGTTTGTTCGCCGGCCAGTTCA
>Ga0228711_1006244_pt1 | contig 17798 bp, 14 predicted proteins | sample MedpolnodulmetaG_2_FD_177996 | JGI IMG/M metagenome (GOLD analysis project Ga0228711, IMG submission 177996) | Root nodule microbial communities from Medicago polymorpha collected in Santa Monica, California, United States - brown nodules | ecosystem: Host-associated > Plants > Roots > Nodule...
AAAAAAAAAGAGGGAGGGGGGGGGGGGGGGGGGTGCAGCAAGTGCTATGGGGGTGCAGTAATTAGAAAAAATGAATTGGGCTTAATGAACCGGGTCAGTTGAAATGGGTCGGTTTATGGGCCGACCCAGAAGGCATGTATAAATAGGGTCTAAACCTAAATTTCCTTCATTTTGAGAGACCTTTTCTCTCTCTTCACTTCCCCTTCTCTCTATTTCTCTGTTCTCTCTCTTCCCTCACTCATCTTCTCCGACGAGGAGACCGGTGGAGGTGATGGTGGTTCCGGCGGCGGCGCGGTGGCCGGCCGTCCTAGACGGCGCCGCCCCCGCCTCCAATGTTTTTTTTTTAATTTTTTTTTTGTTCTTTCCTATGTTTCCTACCCTCCTGATTCCGTTTTCGAACTCAGAATTTCAAAAAAAACGACCTACAACCGTAGATCTGGAAATTAAGTTTCAGAAATATACTTCTATTTTCCTTTGTGTTTCGGTTCTGTGATGTTTTGATCGGTTTATGTTATGATGTTGTGTTGGTTTTGTGTGTGTGTATGCGTGAAACGGTGGTGTTGTGGCTGTTTGGGGTTGTGATTTCGGCTGAGTTGTGTTTGGTTTTGATTGTGTTGTGTTTGCTGACGGTTGCGAGATGTGTTTGGACTCTGGTTGTGAATATGGAACTGTTATGTGTAGTTTGGTTGCGTTTTTTCTCTGCTGTGCGTTTTTGTTCTTGTTCTGTTTGTGTTTTGCAGGTTTAGGTTCTTTGATTGGGGAACTTGCAGCTGTTTGTGTGTTTTTCTTCCCTGTGTTTTTGTTGCTGTCGAGATTGTGGGCTCTTTGTTGGCTGTTTGTGCCTTGTTTTGTTCCCCCCTTGTGTGTTGTGATTGCAGGTTTATTTATAGAAGATGGTGTCTTGGTCACCAAGGATTAGTGTTTGTTGGAGGGGAGCAGAATAAAGGATTGGGATGAGATGAGGCATGACAGCCTGTGTTGACAGCCTGTGATGGGCTATAGTGCATTTTTGGACAATTCTTGGACATTAAAAATAAAAGACTCTAATAAAAGATAAGGAAGAAAGAAAAAAAGAAATTGAATTTAAAGTTAATTAATTAAAAGAAATTAAATAAAAGATGGAAACTAAAATTAAATAAAAATTGAGAGAAGAGGGCCCGACTCGGAACCAAAATGAGGTATTTTAAAATACCTCTCTGCTGAAATTTTTACCGAAAATCAGAGCTGAATGGCGTATTGAATGTAGAGTTAAACGACACGTGTCAGTGACATCTTAGGTCAAAAATTGGGGTATGACACCTGGGCTAGCCAAAGACAAGCAACTATTGCTATATCTACAGCAGAAGCAAATTACATCTCAGCTGCAAGTTGTTGTACACAACTAATTTGGATGAAACATCAGTTGGAAGATTATCACATTAATGCTAACAGTATTCCCATCTATTGTGTTAATACTGCTGTTATTTGTTTGTCAAAGAATCATATTCTACATTCTAGAGCCAAGCATATTGAAATTAAACACCACTTAATTAGAGACTGTGTTCAAAAAGTAATTTTGGATATACAATTCATTGATACTGAACATCAATGGGCTGATATATTCACTAAGTCTTTAACTGTTGAAAGATTTGATTTTGTAAAGAACAATTTGAACATGCAATTTGTGTCTGATTAAAATGCTTGCCTCTGCATAGGAATTTAGGTTCTGAAGTTATTTAGAATCTATAGTCCATCAGAAGCTCTTCACTGAGGTTCTGAGGAAAATGTGCTTCTGAGGAAAGTGTTAGTGGAAACGTTGGAAGTTACTTTTTGGTAACACTTGTCCCACTAACATGGCAATTACTCTGAAAAATTCTGACGTGGGTTATTTGTATTGGTGTATAACGTAAGAGGGAAATGATGAATTTATGCTTTGAATAACTATCTCGCGTCCCCTATGTCATTAATGTTGTGTTTGTTTGTCCCCTTTTGAATTGCAAACGGTTTTTACTAAGAACACTTAGACAAAAACACAAACTTCTCACTTCACCACCTACACTTTCTGATTTTAGACCATCTCTCTGAAAAATCTCTTCTTTTCAAAATCAAAACCTAGAACCCTAAAATCTTCATCAGTTCACATGGCTTCAACAAGTTCGAATCAAGGTACTTCCATGCAACTAGTTACTGGTGAAACTTATCAGATTAAAGGAAGAACTATGAAACTGGAAGAAGGTGATTTAACCGTTCAAGTGGAAAATCCAGTGGATTTCATCTCTCTCACTCATCATGATTGCAACCTCACAAACTATCTGAAGAATCAAGATTTGGGTGGTTACTTTAATATGTTGAATGGTCCTTCTTATGAGAATCTGGTCAGATACTTCTGGGTTACGGCAGAAATCTATGACAAGCATGCTGCTAGATTGGAAGAGCATGATAAGGTACTGATTGATCCAAGTCTTAGAGGGAAGACTAGAGAAGAACTGGGTTTGAAACCATTCACAAGGACATAAATACGCTCAAACATCATGGTCATTCTTGTCACTATTACTGAAGAAATCATTGCAAGAGCCTGCAGAAGAGATGTTGAAGGATCCATTAAAGAGAATCTGAATAGTAAAACAAGCCCTTGGAAAGCAACAGTTCGTGATTCTCTGTTCAATGGAAATCCTAAAGGAAAATACAAGGATATGAAGAAAGAACACAAGGTTCTTCAGAAGCTAATGCAAGAGTGTTTTCTACCCAAAGGTGGAGGGGTAGATCAGTTGTCATTAGAACACAAGGTGTTCTTACACTTTCTGGTTACATTTGAGAAGGTAAACCTACCAAGGTACATCTTTCATCACATGTTTTGGGAACTAAAGGAAAGTCAGGAGAATAACAGAAGCTTCATTCCTTATGGAAGACTGTTATCAGAGATCTTCCATCAAGGAGGCATCTTAGAAGCCATTAAATTGTCCAAAGCTGTCAATGATGATGAATTGGGCACAGTGGTTGGCATGTACATCAATGCCAACACCTTGAAGCACATGTTTATGATAAAGAAATTCACAAAGCTAGAGACTGACTTGCAGAAGTCCATGATCTTATCCAACCTTATAGAAGACTTTCCCCCAATCTCAAGGGAAGATCCTCTTGAGGTACGTGCTGCATATGTGTATGAACATTGGAAGACTACTGGAGAAGTCATTAATTACAACTCCATACCAGACACTATGTATGGTGCTCCATTGAAAGTTGCTTCTAAGAAGAGGAAGTCCAAGAAAGCTTCTTCAGAAGTTGCTGAAGGTGAAGCTTCTAAACCAAAGCCTAAGAAGGCCAAGAAGGAAAAAGCAGCTTTTTAAGTCACTGAAGTTGGTTCTGCTATGCCAACTATTCAAGAAGAAGTTAAGGACTTAGAACTAGTGAAGGTTCTAAACAAGAGAACTAGAGGTGAACTTCAATTGGATCTCCAGGAGCTATACCTCCTCAACCAAAGATTCAGAAGAAGAAGAAGAAGAAGCACATCAGGAAGATGAGGGTATCAAACTATGTGACTCAAGAGGATGCAGAGATATAAGCTACTACTGATTTGGTCACAAGGATGGAGAAGAACAAGAAAAGAGCAGTTGCAGAAGCTCTTGCTATTGCAAGTGAAATTGAGGTACCTGCTGAAGCATTGCTGAAGGAATCATCTGTTGAAGATGCTCAGAAGGTAGTTGAGCTTGAAGAAGGTATTAAAGAGTCTGTGGTGGCTGATCTACTCAAATTTGCTGAAGGAGTTCAGAGGAAGGATTTTTCTTGTTCAGAAGCTACTGGAGGTAACACTTCTTCTCACATTATCTCCAATAATATAGTAGAAATAGAGTATACCTCAACCTCTTCAGACACCATGGATGATACTCCCCTGAGTAGAGTCTATGAAAATCTATATAAATCCTTAGCCCCATCACCATCTACCAAACACCAGAAAAAGCCTGTTGATGATGTATTTGAGCCTATGTATCCAATTGTTCTTGAAAGAATAGGCGAAATGGCTCAAATGAGAATTGATGTATGTCAGAGATTACCTGTTGATCATCATTTACGACCACCTTTCATTCAGCCTCTTCAAACTATTCCTGTTGAAGCATTGCTGAAGGAATCATCTGTTGAAGATGCTCAGAAGGTAGTTGAGCTTGCAGAAGGTATTAAAGAGTTGGTGGTGGCTGATGATCTACTCAAATTTGCTGAAGGAGTTCAGAGGAAGGATTTTGCTTGTTCCGAAGCTGGAACTTCAGAAGTTGATGCTTCAGAAGCTACTGGAGGTAACACTTCTTCTTACATTATCTCTAATAATATAGTAGAAATAGAGTCTACCTCAACAACCTCTTTAGACACCATGGATGATATTCCCATGAGTAGAGTCTATGAGAATCTATATAAATCCTTAGCCCCATCACCATCTATCAAGCACCAGAAAAAGCCAGTTGATGATGTATTTGAGCTTATGTATTCAACTGTTCTTGAAAGAATATGTGAAATGGCTCAAATGAGAATTAATGTATGTCAGAGATTACCTGCTGATCATCCTTTACAATCACCTTTCATTCAGCCTCTTCAAACTATTCCTGTTGATGAAAGTGAGAAAACAGAGCCTGAATCTGACATTCCAACAACATCATCATCTCAACGTCAACAAACAACCCAAACCAGTGATCCATATGTACTTGAGGAACTGGCTAATCATTATCAAGGTGAATTACCAAGTTTTAGGCCAAACTCAGAAATAGCCTCTGAAATAACTTCTGATGGAGTTGTTTTAGAAAGCCCCCAACAACATCAACCTAACTCACAAATGGCCTCAAATACCTGTTATGACCTCATCATTCACCCTGATTTCAAACCATATCACCTCAATGCAACACACTCTAACATTTCTTTTGGCATTGCATTGAGAAACATAGCCAACAAAAGATCATTCTTTGTTGAACAATCTGATTCTGATAATAATTCTTCTTTATCAGAAGAAACAATCTTTGTTGTGCAACCTCTTAGTGTAGTTTTACCATCTGAATCTTCAGAAGCTACACTTGACCCTCAATCCTCTGTTCAACCACCCCTTGAACCTGAATTCATGATTACATCAGATTCAAGTGTTGGAGATGAGCAACCTATTCAAACTGGTGCTACCTTAGACCCATCTGCACCATTTGTTTTAGAATCTATTCATGATGAACCTTATGTTGCTCCAAACCTATCTACTGCTATTGAAATTTCATGCACAAAGATCCCTTCCTCCTCAACAACAATTTCTCCTTAACCTACAACTATCTCACCCCCTCCTACCCTTTTACTAGACTTTACTATATTAAAAGAGGTATGTGACAATATTTTTAAGGATCTGAACAAATTGGTGAAGACCAGAAACAACTTTGTTCATGCGGAGAATTATGAAGAAAAGTGGACTGCCTTAAGAGAAAGAGTTGATACTATAATGTGTGAAGTTTAGAAGCTCTCTCTAAAAGCTCATAAGGAGTCTATCAATACTCTTAACATCTAGTTCAAGAATGTTCTATCCAGCATGAAGGAAGTAGAAATCAACAGAGAACTAGAGAAGCACAAGCTGTTTATTTTAGACTATCCTTTCTATCTAGATTCTTCATCCATAATCACTGCCAATGTTCATGCAGACTTAAGCCTGAATTGGTTATCTAAGCTTAAAGTTAATTCTGATGCTCCAATTCTTGCCAAGTTGCAAAGTGATTCTGAGCAAGAGCAAAAGATCAAGAAGTTAGAAAAGGAACTGTTTGAACAGAAGCTCATGTATGAAGAACTCAAGAGGAACATGGCTCTTCAGAAAGAAGAATTTCTAGCAAGAGAATAAGCTCAAGCTAGAGGATATAATGAGCTTAAATAAGCTATGCAGAAGCAGTCATATATGATGATGCAGATGATGGAAATGATGAAGAATCAAACCAAACCATAGATTGCACACCATTTATCTTGTTTTCATTATTTCATGTTTAAGCATATGATAACTGATTTTATTTTGTTATTTTCTGAGCTTCTACCAATATTTTCACTTGAATTATCTCATCTTTTATACTTCTCTTTATTTGTCTTTATAGTTTTATATGCTTTTTTTAGATGACAAAATGGGGAGTAGATATAATATTAAAGGCCCTGAGCCCCATTAATTTTAATTTTAAGTTAAAATTAATTAGGAGAACCTGCTACTCATCTCTTAGTCTATTGATTTAATATGAGATTATTCTGAGTGTAACTATGTTTCTTTTAATGAATTTAATTAACTTGGATAGAACTTAGGGGGAGCTTACAAACCTCACCTTAAAGGGATATTGGACTTAGGGGGAGCTCACAAACCACACCTTAAAGGGCTATTGGACTTAGGGGGAGCTTACAAACTTCATACCTATATAGTCAATCGTTAATTAAATTAACAACAATTGAACATTTTAATACTAGTGTTTGTCATCATCAAAAAGGGGGAGATTGTTGGAACAAAATGTGTTTAACATTACCCTTTTGAGTTTTTATAATAACAAGGTATTAAAAATGTCAATTGGATATGCTAATATTTATTCAAGTGTGCAGGACCATAGACAAAAATTTAGTGTCTTTAATTCAAGCATAGGTTCTGGAAGGACAAATGAGAGCAATGAAAGCTACAAAATGGAAGCTTGAGTTGCAAGGAAGCGTCTGAAGAAAAGAGATTCTGAAGACAAGAGGTTCTGAAGATCATCAGAAGCTGGCGTCATCAGAAGCACCCTCCTCAGAAGCTGACGCCATCAGAGGTTCTGAAGATCATCAAAAGCTGAAGGACTGGAAGCTTCAAAGTTTGTTCAAATGTTATTATCACGCCCATCATTGCAGAAGAAATATAAGCCTGAAGCAACAGATAATTCAGAGGAATTTGAAGTCATTGGATGCTTATCTTTGAAGAACGTTGGAAAAGGACAATAGTACAATTGTACAACCACCTTCTCCACTACTCTGTTTTATGTCTGCAATAGTACAAGAACAACAGCTGTGACTACGCTGGTATTCCTCTATACATAGAATGGATTTGAAATTGTTCCTTCATAAGACAATAACCAAATCAAGCAACAGATCATTGGTGATTTTATCAAGCTTCAAACGACTCTTTTTGATGTGATGGCAATCAACAACGTCTCTTTCACACCTCTATATAAATGAGTGAAGACTTGAAGAATTGAAAGACTCTCACAACAATTTTACAAGTGCCAAAACTCTGTTGAAATTGTTCCACATCAAAGTTCACTTAGAATTTCTTAACAACTTTCATATCTTAGAAATTCTAGAGTCTGTATCTGATTTGTATTGTGAACACCACTGATTGTATATCAAGTGTTCAACCTCAAACAATTTTCTTTGTAATTCTGTTTGAATAGAAGTCTCTTGTAGTTATGCTTGAGCATAGGAAGTCTCTTGATTTTGTTCTTGAGCATAGGAAATCTCTTGTTGAGTAGTTCGAAGTCTCTTGATTTTAGTGAACTCTCCTTGGAAGTGCAAGGGGGACAAGACTACTTCCAGTTTGTGGAAGGAACCTTTATAATTGCTCTCTCTCTCTCTCTCTCTCTCTCTACTTATCCGCTGCATTTAGACTCTTAACATTACTTCCACACACCCCTCTTGTGTTTTTCTCACCTTCATGTGTGATGTAGTAGCAATGGAGGCTAGTCACTTGTTGTTATGGAAACCTTGGCAACTTGATAAAAGGGCTAATCATGAAGGATATTCCAATAAATATTATTTTGTTCATCATGACAAAAAGATTATTCTTGCATCATTGAATGCTAGTGAGGTGAGAGAAGATCAAAAGAAAATGAGAGAAAAATATGAGCAAGAATGAAAAGAGAGTGAGGAGAGAAAAGAAGCAGAAGAATAAAAGAAAAAGGAAAAGCAAGATAAAAATAATTTGAAGTCATGGCATAATACAACACTAGTACCTTCTTCTAAGTTGGTTTATGTTTTCAAATAATGGGATTCTTCTAGTATTGTTCAACTGTCTAACGTTCCTTTATGCCATGAAGAGAACAAAGTCAGTGAAGAATATTTTTATCAACAGGTGGAAGAAATTATGAGATTTGGAACGATAAATATGTCAAAGAATTAAAAGTGGATGTAAAGCAAACAAATTATTCATATAAAAGTGGAGAGCTCTCTAAAGTTAAAGTTACATGTGATGGATTCTATAACTTGTTTTTGACCCAGGAGGTATTCAAGCAATAAATTCGATGGTCTAAAATGAGCTTAAAGTTTCAGGATGCGATTAAATTAAAGAGTTGACCAATGTCCAAGCAATAAAGAGAAATTATGCAACATTTCAATGATGCAATCAATTTGCAACCTTTTTGTAACAATTCAGCATTGTAGGCATTTAAGTTAGCATTATTTTCTGAATTAATGATTTTCCTTTAAGTTTTCTTTCGTAAAAATAGTGTGGACTTTGTGTATAAAAGGCACACGAAAATTGAATAAAAAAAGGTGATAGCTTTGTCTCTTTTTTGGTTCTAGATTGAACCATGACTTGATCCTATCAAGAAGCCACATTTCTTGTGGCGATCCTCTACCGAGCTAAACATCTTCCTTGGATTGGGAATTTGTTTGGTCATTTCTTGCTTATTTCCATCATTCTTTAACCTTAATACCAAAATCTCCCCCATTATTCACAAATATATTCAAATCAAAAGTATATCCCCTTTTGTCCTTCATCACTTTGATTATAATTTGATTCCTATACCATCTCCCAATTTGGATTTGATTCATGTAGAGTAGCTTTGCTTGGATTCAAACCTTACTTTGTTCTGTGAAGGCAATATGTCCAATGTCCGTGATTTGGATATGTTGTTTTGACCACCAGGAACAAAGATGGAAATGTTGTTCAAGATTTTAGATCTTGTAAAATGTTTGGATTAAATATTATGGAATCGACCCCATAGATCTCGAATTTAATCGTGGCAACATCATAAGCATGTGCCGCTTTGTTCAGCCGTATCATAAGCCACTAACTAGACATGAGTTTTCTTCCATGGATGTCGAATTTTAACAGCAAATCGACCCCATGGTCGCTTCCTCAAGATACAGTAATAGATTTCCTTCACTGTTTTAGTCACCATGCTTTTCATCGATTTTGACGCTTCTATTTTCTTTGCCTCTGTTTTTTCGCCGTTGTGGATCTAGCTGCGTAAAGAAGAACCACTGGCAAATTCACGATTTTCTTTCTTGACATATAATTTCTGAATTTTTGTTTAGCTATCTTGGTTTCTCAGTGTTCTTGTTATCCATTGCTCATAAAAAATAATGAATATTTTATTATATTTATACTCCAGAATTTTCCCTAACAATTGTTATACTTCTCTTTACTTATTATTAAATCAGCCACCTTTCTAATTAATTGTTCGGGAACATTCTAGAGTATAAATATAATACAATATTCATTATTTTTTATGAGAAATGGATGACAAGAACACTGAGAAACCAAGGTAGATAAAATTCAGAAATTATATGCCAAGGAAGAAAACCGTGAATTAGCCAGTGGTTCTTCTTTACACAACTAGATCTACGGTGGCGGAAAAAAACAAAAGCTACATAACAGATGAAAAGCATGGTGACGACGGCGGTGAAGGAAATTTGTTACCGTGTCGTGAGGAAGCGACCATGGGGTCAATTTGTTGCTAAAATTCGAGATCCATGGAAGAAAACTCGTGTCTGGTTAGTGGCTTATGATATCGCTGAACAAGCAACACATGCTTATGATGCTGCCGCAATTAAATTTGAGATCTACGGAGTCGATTCCATAAAATTTTATCCAAACTTTGTACAAACAGATCTAAAATCTTGAGCAACATTTTCACCTTCATTTGTGATGGCAGAGGTGACCACCGGAGCAGTTGAGTTTGATGGTGGTGGTGGTGGTGAAAAGTGGGAGGTTGAAGACAAGTGAGAAAAATATAGTATATACAGACTATAATAAGATCAATGTTCCTTTTTAATCTTATGATTAAAATAACTTTTCTATAGCTTGTATATGGTGTACAAATTTTGATTTGTGTATAGTAAATGGCACCAAGCCCGTTGAACCGTCATTGGAAGCTAGAAATGCTTGTTATGTCACTTGTTGAGGAGTATTTTTTTTAGATCTAGAATCTATTACATTTCTTTTTCTGAAAAAAAAATTCTAATTTTGTTCTTACTATCTCATCCACAAATCTCAGACTAAATTTTTTTATTTGGGTTTCCTGCGAGCCATTACAAAATGGTAGAAGGGTTGAAGATAAATTAAAAAAATATAGTGTAGGAAGACTATTATAAAGATCAATGTTCCTCTCTAATCTAATGGTTAAAAATAACTTCCTATAACTTATGTATGGCGCACAAATTTATGCTTTGTGTAGGTTAAATGCCATGAATGATGTTGTTGGGTCGGGTGTTAGTGGACAATGGTTAATATTTGTACATGCTTCACTTGTTTGTTGTTATTTCCATTAATTCCTCAAGACTTTAAGTTAAGGGAAAATTGTTGTCAAGTGAAAGTGTGTGATCTGAAATTTCCATTAATTCCTCTCTGGTCATCCCATCCGTAGGGCTCTTCCTCCGCCGTGCACAACCCCACCTCGTTGTCGTCTTCCCGACGGCGATGGGACGGTGACCGTTCTATCTTCATCCTCTCGTCATTTTCATGGATAATGCGCTTATTGAAATCAAGAAAAAAAACATGTTGTCTTCTTTTGCTGATTTAATTTCTTCATTTTCCAGATATATGTTGGATTCAAAATCAGGAAAAGGGTGAGTGTGGGAGGATGGAGGAGAGAGAGAGGGAGGTGGAAGTGTAATTTAGTGTTGAAAGTATACGATAATAAGGTGATCTTATTTTGATCTAGTGGTCAAAAAAATACTTTTCTATATATTCTTTCCCTCACCCACCCTAAATGCCAACGTGGTTGAGACTTAAAATGCATCTACCTAATACTCTTAGACACCACGACTTTAATTTAAACTGAGATGATTCAAACAACAAAAGTAGTCGTAATTTTTTTTTTGTATGATAAAAGAATTTAAGACATGTACATAATCTCTAATCTAATATTTTGTTCAATTTAGCTTTTAAAATGTTATTTCACAAAATTTAATATATTGTTTAATATATCGATGTGCTAGTAATAGTAGGAAAATGTAATCATCGATTCAATTCAAATCAACTATAATTCAAATTAGATTTGTAAAAACTCGGGAAGATATAAGAAATATGTGTATATTCATTGTGTGTCTCAAGTACAAGTAGGTGGTCCTATTTATATCATAGGATTGAAAACAAAGAAACACAAAAAATAATTACACATAAATACTAATTACTCCTAGCATAATTATAATATAATTATAATAAATGGAGAATCATAATATATCTTAACATTCCCCTTCAAACTCAAGCGGGTGAAGCTTCAACCAACTTGAGTTTGGACACTAAAGTGCGAAAATGTCCTGGAGAATGAGGTTTTGTGAACAAATCAATCGGTTGGTCAAGAGTGCCAATCGAGATAAGATTAAGTTCACCGCAGAGAAGATGTTAGCAAATGATGTGACAATCAATTTCAATATGTTTGATTTTCTCATGGAAAACATCATTATGAGCAATTTGAATGACACCGCGATTGTCACAATATAGATCAGTTGGAGAAGATTGTGATGTCTCTAAATCAGAAAGAAGCCAATGAAGCCACAATATCTCAGAAGTAGTATCAGCAAGAGCACGATATTCAGCTTCAGTGCTCGAGCGAGCCACCAAGGTTTGTTTCTTAATACACCAAGATAGAAGAGAATCTCCAAGAAAAATACAAAAACCAGTGGTGGAACGACGATCATTAGGATCATCAGGCCAATCAGCATCAAAGTAAGCTTTAAGAATTAATGAGGATGTAGTTGAGTAATGAAGACCATAAAATAAGGTACCCTTGATATATCGAATAATCCGAAGGACATCATCATAATGTGTGGTACGTGGAGAAGCCATGAATTGGCCAACAAGATGAACAACATATGAAATATCTGGCCGAATAACAGTGAGGTATATCAGACTACTTACAAGCTACCGATAAAGAGTATGATCATTAAGTAAAGTAACCTCTTGATGAGTAAAACAAATGTTGGGTTTAAGAGGAGTGTGTTTGATTTTACAATCAATGTGACCTACTCGAGAGACAAGGTCATAAGCATACTTAGCCCGTGAAAGAAACAAGCCATCACTCGAAGATAACACTTCAAGCCCCAAAAGGTAACTTAAAGGTCCAAGATCCTTCATCTCAAAATGTTGACATAAGAATTGCTTGAGCTCTTCAATTCCAACGGAGTCATCACCAGTGATAATCATGTCATCGACATAAAGAAATTCAATTGAGTGATAGTCTTGTGAAATTTAGCAAACCAAGCTCTAGGAGCTTGTTTGAGACCATAAAGAGCCTTACAAAGCCGACATATATACTTTGTTTTACTGACGTGTATATCCTGGAGGAGGATGCATGTAAACCTCTTATTCTAACTCGCCATTGAGAAAGGAATTTTTAACATCCATTTGAGTGAGTCTCCATTTGCCTGTGGCAGCAATGGCAAGAAGAGTTCGAACAGAGTTGATGCGTGCAACAAGGGCAAACATTTCTTCATAATCAATTCCATACTCTTGAGTGAACCCTTTTGCCACAAGACGAGCTTTGTAACGCTCGATAGATCCATCAGACAAAGTCTTTATTTTATAAACCCATTTGCATCCTACAAGAGTCTTATTAGAAGGAGGATCAACAAGGTCCCACATATGAGTTTTCTCCAATGCATGTAATTCTTCCTGCATAGCTTGTTGTCAATGAGGACATGTGGAGACTTCCTTATATGTCTCAGAACCTGCATGTGTGTCACTAGAAAAAAGGTCGACAACAGGGGTTAGTAAAGAGTGGAGTGGAAGTGGACGAGATTGACTTAAACTTTGACAAGGAAGATAACATTATATGTTCCCAAAATACAACATGACATTAACAATATAATTACAATAAAAGGAGAATCATAATATTTGTATATTCATTGTGTGTTTCAAGTACAAGTATGTAGTCCTATTTATATTATAGGATTGAAGACAATGAAACACAAAAAATAATTATACATAAATACTAATTACTCCTAGCATAATTGCAATATAATTACAATAAAAGGAGAATATCTTAACAAGATTTTTTTGTGGAAACAATGAATCAATGATATAGTAGAGTTTTTAAAGTTGAAGAACCATATTCTAAGTCTTTTTTGTTTTCAAGAGATAAGTTTTAAAAAATCTTATAAGAAACTCTGATACCATCTTAAAAATAGTGGTTGAATTTAACATAACCTTGTAAAATTGGTTTGTTTATCTTTGAGTTAATTTTCCTATTGAAGTAACACTATGAAAGTGACAGGACCACAAATGGTAGCTGGTGTGGCATTGGGTGAAGTCTGAGTGCGACGTCTTACTTTGCTAGGAATGCTTATATGATGAGAATGATGGTAATTTGGATTTGGTGAAGACAATTATAAAAATGCCATTTGATTTTCATGTAAACATAAATATATGTATGTTCCCTACCATGAAGGAAAAAAAAAGGTTAGATAGTGATTTCTGCACCGACGAATGGTTCTTCTTGAGCTAAAAAGTTTTGCCAGGCTAGTCCAGGAAGAGCCTCATTTCTTTATTGACTCAAGAAGAGCACTTTCTTTATAACTGTAGTCTAGTCTGTCCTCACGTGTATTCCGAAATGAGACGTGAAGGAAAAAATAAAAAACCCTAACTAGCAAAATTTTATGGTCAAGTTATCATTTTAGCAATTAATTAATTAATTAATTTAAATAGCATGATGAAAAAGAGAATAGAAAACATCAGAAGGTCTATATATACCTTCTAATCTCTCACTATTAGTTCTTGAAAGAACTTGATTGACCATAAAATGACAAAACTATTCATATTTTTTAAAAAAAATTTCGATATTTTGAGAGACTATTATAATTACTCGTTATATATTTATAGACTAAAATAACTACTACCTTATAATATTTTCAGAAAATATATGCATCAACTATCAATAAGTGTGTATACCCTTTGCTGTTTCCATGAATGTGAACATGTCAAAGAATTTCACTCTAGTTTACTTTATGTCTTTAGAATGATTAGCATATCTTAAAAAAGTTGGGTTGTTTCTAATTTGTGTGGGTCCTAAAACCTGTTAAATAGCCTTTATGTTTGTTTAGGGTAGTTGAGTTCTTTCATAGAGATTGAATCATGGCAAAGTGAGTCTCAAATATGACCAAAATGTATCTGATTATAATTAGAACATTGGGGACAATCATGTTCTTATCATTCTATCATAAGCCCTATTTGCAAAAAATATTGTCATTATTAGTGCTTATAGTGGAATGGTCATCCCAAAGTTGCAAATTGGGAAGTTCCTTTATTTGATCACTACCTTTAGGACAAGACAACACTTTGTCCCCTTTTCTTATAAGTGCGTAGATAAAATAGAAGAGAGTTTGCTTTCCAAAAAATAAATGAAAACGAAAAACAAAGTTTCACTATTGTTTAGAATGGTAAATATTAAGTTGATATTTGAAATTTTAGTGTTAATCTAATCCCCACGTTATCAATATTTCAAAATATCTAGGAATTTTTCGACAAATAAAATATCTATGAACCATGATATTATTCATTTATTTTTAAATTTATATCATTCCAGTTAATAGATATAGTGATGATCGGTGGTTGGAGATGAGTAGTTCACTTGACTGTGTTAAAGAATTAAATGAGTTAAGAAGTTAATTGTCCACGATTTGAATCCTTACAAGGGAGAAATATGACAATTATCGTGTTAAGATTTGTCATTCAAAAAAATATGACTTTGTGGTTCATGTGAGATGAGAGTTAATGATACTGACATTAGTTGTCTAAGACTTTGTTTGAGTTTGGAGGGAAGGGATGAGAGGGTTTTGGAAAAAAGGAAGAAGCAAGTGGAAGAAATATATAACATTGAGAGAGGAGAGCTTTGGGGTTAACTTTTCTTCATAATACAAAACTCTCGTCATGTAGGGGAACTAAAAAATTGTATTGGTGGAGGGTATAGGGGGATTTTGGAGGGTTTATATAAATTCTTCAAATTTAATATATGTTGTTATAATATTCTTAATATTAAAAATAACTAGTGCTCCCATTTTCAATCTACTGTTTAAAAAGAGCGTAAGACAAAAGTTTTCCCAAGCTATTGAAGACTTGAGAATGTGAGACTGAGTGTAATTTACTTGTGCAACAAAGCATTTATGAACCATCCACCAAATTAAGTATAGTTGGTCTCTTCTGGTGGAATGGCAGCTTTGGGTTGCTTTAAGAAAAAACGAAAGGGTAGTTAGCAGCAGTGCTTTAAAAGTTACAGAATGAATGATCCTGTTACAAGCAACTACTGTACTGTAATTATTAACACATCTCTTTGTGTCTCCCTTATCATTTCCACCAAATTTCATTTCATCTTTTTCATGTTCTTATGTACAGCTAGCTTCATTATCTTCTATCATTAACGTTGTTTGACATTCTTTTCTTGTAGTACTAGTTTTACAGTGATTATGTGTGCCTATGTTTTTACTACACAATCCTCTCTCTCTAAAGAAAACTTCCCAATTAATTTTAACTTTTTTATGTTGAACATGTTTTTATTTATCATAAAATTACTAATTTTTTATTGAGTTAAAGTATATTTTTATTCCCGATAAAATTTCATTTTTAGTTTCAATCAATTTTGTTTTCAACTAATAGTCGCCAAAATATTTGAAGGCACCCGATTTAGCTCTATAAAATCAAATTAGATCGAGGATTTATCTAAATGTTATCAACTTTTCACATACTAATTTTATTTGTTATACAAGAAGCCTTTGAAAAATAAGCTCAAAATTCTATATTTAGGTCTAAATTCTGTTAGTTTGAACTTTTTTTCTTTGAGGACGTTAGTTTGAACTTTTGGTGTGGGGAAGATGTTTAAAACATTCTAAACATGTTTGCACAAAGTCTTTTAAAAATTAAAAGAGGAAACATGAGTTGACTAACCGAGACTAAAATAGATCAAAGAAAATATTGTAGGGATTAAAAATCGAAGAAAAATGTTAAAGAGACTTCAAACAAATTTTTGAAATTTATAAGAAATAAAAATATGTTTAACCCCTTTCAAATTTGGTAACGCACGGGTTTGATTAAAATATTCTTAAACTTGTTATTTTCTCGTCCCGTGAATATAAAATATAGAGTAGATAAAAATTACTTTTGATATAAACAGTGTGTCATTCACCTCTATTAGAAATTAATAAAAATTTGTTTTAATATATTTTCTTTGTTTACATTTATTTTAATACATTTATGGATTTTAGAAAGAAAAAAATTATGAATTATATTCTAACTTGAGTTAATAAAATTATTTTATTTAAAGAAAATAGAAGGAGATAACTCAATTTTAATAAATAAATTAATTAAATGACTCATTTTCATATGTACCATCAAACACTTCATGACAACATAGTTTTTAAAAAATTAATTATTCATCTTCTCCTCCTCCCTTTTACAAATAGTTTATCTATTAAAATTTAATTTGAATAATTATAGTTTCATTATTTAATTTCGGCATATACGAAGGATGCATGTTATATTTAGCATTTTGGTGCTAAGTACAAAACAATTTTTTTATTAAAATAAAAATGTTGAATTTAAAAAATATATGGAATATGATTTTAGCACAATCTCTTCATTAGCCGGGGCTATAATACGTGCAAATGAGACCCTAATTTTCCTTTAACCACCTTCATATATAAAGTTTTCAAGTCAATTGTAGTTAATGGTTTAAATTTATTTTTGTTGAATCCTTTTTCTCAATGAATTGTTTTAACTTTATGTGCAATAAATTTAAAATTTTATTGTATAAATTCATTTAGTGTTTTTCATAAGCAAATGCTACAAATGTGTAACTTGGATCATATCCTTTAGCATTCTCTATCCATGTCTTAATTATATTATAATATCTTTGTTATTGTTTTTAAACGAAAAAAATTGTAGGCACTTGTTTCTTTACCTTTATAAACTAAAATATTGTTTTTATGTAAGATACAATCTTCCATATTCAATTAAAAATATTTGAATAAAAATGAATTGAACTTTTACTTCATGTTCTATATTATTGATATTTACAAAAAGACTCTAAATTTAGACTACTTAAATATATTGTAGTTTTCATTTTTTAATATATTATACTTAATTCATAAATAGAAGTCTCATTTATCCTCTTCTCCTTCCTTCAATTTTTTTTTCTCTTCTCCAAATTCACAAGAAAATATTATCATATCCAAATCAAGTAACAAAAGGAAATAAGAAAATTAGAAAAGTAGACTAATAAACATTATATCAATAAAAAATAGGGCTAGAATGCATGGTCAATCTAAGAGTTATAAATGAAAATAGAAACTTACTAAACAATTGTAAGTTTGTAACTAATTAACCAATTTATTCATTAAAATTTTTTATTTAATATAATGAGTGAGTAAATTATCATAGCTAAGGAATATGAAAAATAGTAGTTCAAAGGTTGGTGTGACAAAGTCTTTATACAAATATAATAAGACATTAGTAATTAATTAAAATGTAACTAATGAATTTCTTAATATAATTATTTTAATTTGTAACTTACAACCTTTCATTAACCTTTATTCAAATGTTATTAATATTTGAAGAAATATAATTCTTTTTTGGCTAAATATATTATTTGAGTGATCATTTT
>Ga0228711_1006245_pt1 | contig 17798 bp, 9 predicted proteins | sample MedpolnodulmetaG_2_FD_177996 | JGI IMG/M metagenome (GOLD analysis project Ga0228711, IMG submission 177996) | Root nodule microbial communities from Medicago polymorpha collected in Santa Monica, California, United States - brown nodules | ecosystem: Host-associated > Plants > Roots > Nodule...
AATTGTCGTTTTTTTATTTTTTTTTTTTTTTTTTTTTTGGGGGGGGGTATGTCTTTATTTCTTCTTCTTCTACCCAATAGTCTAAGAAATTGTTCGGTAGGTCACAAATTAGGTTATAACTTATAAGATCGTATGACTAAAAAAAACTTTGTTTGAAAAATACCATTTTATTATGAGTTTATAATTTATTTTATGAATTTATAGTTTATTTTTCATACGTTGTTTCAAATAGCATTTGAACTTATAATTTATAGTCTATAATTTATCATTTTTTTTCCTTCCATTTTTACTCTTATCAATTCATCTCAGATCTATTTTCACCAATTATAATTTATTACTCCTATAATTTAAAATAACACATAGTTCGGTAAATATGCCTCGTGCCCTGCCAAAAAACTAAATATGTTTTTTTTGAAGAAGTTAAAATGGAATTAAATAACAAAAGGTCAAGACTTCCCAACACAAGGTGTTCCAGCAAGAAAAGGCTAAACCAAAGTGTTACAAAGTTTGGGTGTCGAAAGAAGCAAGCGAAAAATCAAATTACAAAGCGATGGCACCCGAGCATAAAATTGGGTTAAGCCACCAAGAATGGTACTCAAAAGAGAATGTAACGTATTTCGGTTTCAACCACCAGAATGTTTGTAGCTTGATTTTTTCAAGCAATTGATGCAAGGAGGGACATTGCATTCTAAATATGTCTCGTTAATATTTATTTGTCTTCATCCCCGTGAGCTTAACTCAGTTGAGAGAGAAATTACATAATATATGCAAGGGGTCGGGATTCAAACCTAGGACACCTATCCACCTTAAAAAATTGTGAATTTCTACTTGACAAAAATATATCTATTTGCCTTCCAAACTTTTTTAATAATATATTATTACAATTATATTTCGGTAACTGTTACAATTAATTGTTTTATAAAGTATAACCATTTAAATAAAAATAAATATAAAATTTTAGTGAATAAAGTTTAATTTATATTATATAAAATATATATTAGATTAATAAATTTAAGTTACTTTAAAAAACAAATTGAACGACAAAATTCTAAATATTTAAATATCAATTGATATAAATTTTTATTATGAAACAAGAATATCATCTTATGTTATTTTACATTTATCAGCTAGTTGAACAATTAATTTTACAAAACACTTCAATTAACTTATCAACTATAAGTCATCAACCATAAACTATCATCTATAAATTATCAATCATCAGTTATTAGCTATAAGTTATCAGATAGTTTATCAGTTATCCACTATTTTAGCTAAACAGAGCCTAAAAGTTATGATGCATTTCATCATTTTTGTGACAATTTTTCTTACAGCATAAAAATATATACCCTTATGATAAATAAACATTGTGTTTTTGAGCTTTTTTCTTTTGCTTTTACAAAAATACCCCTATGAGAATTTTGATTACATCACGGATTAAATAAGCTTATATACCATAACAACTAATTAGTGTAATATGTTTCGTAAGAGGTTTCTTTCATTAAAGATAATCTTAATCGAGACGTGTTAGACACACACTTAATGTAGATCCTTCGTTCATTTATACTTGTTAATTTGTCCTTGTCATCATGACTCACGACCCTTTCTCATGCAAGCTCCTCCATTCTATTTATAGCCCTTGCATTCTAGACCAGTACCATACCATAACTTTTCCATCTTCAATATATCTTGCTCTCGATCTAAACAAAATGGCTAAAAATTACCCTTTTTTCACCTATTTCATACTACTAATAACTATAACCCGTTTGATATCCACCGTAGGAAAAACCGATCAGTGCAAAACTCTGCTACCACCAGAGCTAGCCAATGTTAACACGATATCAACCAAGCTCCATAATGACCCTAAAACCATCAAAATTGCTTCCAGTGACTATGGCAACATTATTCATGAATTCCCAATTGCAGTTTTTCATCCATCTTCTATACAAGACATAATAACCTTAATTAAAATCTCATACAATAGTTATGTTCCTTTCACTATAGCAGCCAGAGGACAAGGTCACTCCACTAATGGACAAGCCATGACTCATGATGGAATTGTAGTTGACATGGCTAGCTTCAGAAAACAAAGAAAAGGGGTTGCAATTAGTGTCTTTGAAGACCCTTTGATTGGTTACTATGTTGATGTTGGAGGAGAACAATTATGGATTGATGTTTTGTATGCAACTCTTGAACATGGACTTGCACCTGTTTCTTGGACTGATTATCTTTACCTGACGGTTGGAGGAACACTTTCCAATGCCGGAATTAGTGGCCAGACGTTTCGTTATGGACCTCAAATCACCAACGTTCATGAATTGGATGTGATTACTGGTATGAATCATCATCATGAAAGTTTGCGCATAATTCATTGTAGAGATTGTTTTTTTGTCATTTTTTCAAATTTGGCTTTTTCTCTTCTTACTTTAGTACTTATGGACCATTATTTCTGACTCAATTATAAAAAATAAATATTCTCACACGAATTTTTGGAGTTAATATATTTAATTATTTTAATTTCATGTAAAAATGAAAACTCGTTTACTAGTTTATTCTAAATTATAATTGTCATCTCCTCACAATACTTTTTTTTTTTGAAAGACTGCCATCTCCTCACAATATTGCAAAATCTAATCTAAGTTTCTTTTATTAAACCGTAACATTAAATGTGCATAAATTAATTAAATTGTTTTTCATTATATTTGAGTCAAACTTAAAAAGAGGGACTATGGTAATCTAAAATTGAGGCGAAAGATAATTTAAGTCTAATAGTTATTTCAGTCAGCATTACTAATAATAATTGGTAATAGTCATTATGTTTTTTTGTTTGGACTCCATGTCTTTGTCTATTCTATAGGTAAATGATGTAAAATGTTTCCATATAAGTTTGAATGATTTCACACTGTCCTGTCCAAGTCTTCCTTTTTCTTTTTCTTTTGGGGTACTGCGGTCCAAGTCTTCTATTCTTGACAAACTTGTGTATGTTGGTCCAAGTCTTAATTAATTATTTGTCAATCATTCATATAGAAAAAACTTAAGAAATATACTAAGAAGCAGCATGGTAAAACATACCGTTAGTTCTTGATATATGCATGCATATTATACTCTTAATTAAATACTTAATTTAATAATAGTTGTTGACATCTATCAGATGGGTTTGTTTGATTCAGGAAAAGGAGATTTTGTGACATGCTCTTCTGAGAAGAATTCAGAGTTATATCATGCGGTTCTTGGAGGTTTAGGACAATTTGGAGTTATAACAAGGGCAAGAATTTCTCTTAAACCAGCTCCCACAACGGTACGGTTATACAGAATTGTCAATAACTTTATTTTGTCTCCTTATGACATTTTTCCTCCAACAAATGTACACCAAATCTACCTAGTTGTCGATCATATATTTTGACCACATCATTCTTATACATGTCCTTGTCCATAATCCACTAGTATTGTTAACATTCTTGGTAGTTACGCGTCATATATTTCACTTCGTACTGTTCCATTAGTCATCCATGAAAGGCACATATTCACAAATGAATATATAGGACGAGTTATATATACGTATGAGTATGAATCATTGATTTTTGAATTAGTATGAATCGTTGAATGTGGACTTAAGAATATATATGAGTTTATAAATAAAAATATTCAAAATATCACTCTTGAAATTAATACTCGAATCTTGTATTCTAATTTTGACGGTTGCATATAAGTATGCATTATAATATATTCCGTATTGTTTATTTATATACATTAATAAATTGATTATCAGTATAAGACATTAGTAATGGTGAATTTTGGTTGGCATGTATACAGGTTAAGTGGATCAGATTGCTTTACAGTGACTTTTCTGCTTTTACCAAAGATCAGGAACGGTTAATCTCAATCAATGGAAGGAAATTGAACTTTTTGGAAGGGATGTTGCTAATGCAACAAGGCTCCATAAATAATTGGAGATCCTCTAATTTCTTCCCTCAATCTGACCATCCTAGAATAGCTTCATTAATAACCAAACACAGTATTATCTACTGCCTTGAATTTGCTAAATATTATGATCATCAATCCGAGAAAATGGTGGACAAGGTACTGTCTATTCTACTTAGGCTTTACTTTAACAGTAAATAATAATAACCCTCCAAGGAAGGAGTGGTTAACATACACAAGGAAGGAGTCAATGATTTCAGAAAATTAAAATACTTATTTTGGTACTTGATAAGTAATATAGATATTAGGTGGATCCTGATGTATAAAATTGGTTGAAATGTTAAAATTTAAAAACCTAATTGAAAAAGAAAATAGTTAAGAGTTTAATTACAATTATATATATATATATATTTTAATTTAGAAATCGATTTAAAAAATTTCAAATAGTTAAGTAATCTTAAAAATTAATAGCAATAACTTTTTGCTGTTGGCCCTAAAGTTTAATTTTATGATTGGGGCAGCAAACTCAATAACCCTAGATCTTTAATCTTGGCTAGCTATACCAAAAGATAAAATATATTTTTTTGACAAAACCAAGAGATAAAATATTGTAATTGCATATTGTAGTTTATAAATATCATAACATTATTATTTTTTCTTTTCTTTGTTTATGTAGGAAATTGAAATTTTGCTTCAAGGGCAAGCCTATATCCCTGGACTTCATTATGAGAAAAAGGTCTCATATGTTGAGTTCTTGAATAGAGTCCGAAGTGGAGAGTTGAAGCTTCAGTCACAAGGATTGTGGGAAGTTCCTCACCCATGGCTTAATTTATTTATACCAAAATCTCAAATATTGGATTTTAATTCAGGTGTATTCAAGGATATAATTCTTAAAAGAAACATCACCAGTGGAACTGTCTTGGTTTACCCAATGAATAAAAGCAAGTAAGTCTTTGAAATACGTACCATCTACTTTGATTCATCATGATCATTTTATTGTTTTCAATTATTATAAGTATAATCATATAATAACAATCAAGAAAATTTAATCATTAATTAATTACATGAAATTTAAATCCAGGTGGGACGATAAGATGTCAGCAATGATACCAAACGAGGATGTCTTCTACACAGTTGGATTCTTACACTCAAGTGGATTTGATAATTGGAAAGCATATGATACTCAAAACAAAGAAATTTTGAAGTTTTGTAGTGATGCTGGCATTGAAGCTAAGCAATATCTTCCTAACCACAGCACACAAGAAGATTGGAAAAAACATTTTGGCACTAAATGGAAGAGTTTCTTGGAAAACAAGCACAAGTTTGATCCTAGGATGATTTTATCACCTGGACAAAAAATCTTCAACATATAAAATTATAACCAGCGTTTTAGATATTTTTTTCTATTGAGGAAAAGGGACATGTTTGTTTTGGGACCATCTCAGCTAGTTAGCTGGCATAGATATACACACTATGACCAAAACCTAAGATAAAGAGATGGTGTTTTAAATATGGACGTGAAAAATAAAGGTGGAACTTTGAGGTTAAATTATACTAGGCTAATAATGCATATTTTTATTTTTATTGAGCAAACTAAATATTATTGCAAATCAGTATGAATTAATAAAATTACTTATTATAGCAGGTAATTTTTTTTGGACAAAATAGCATGTGAAATTATGAAGTCCAATGTTGACCTTTATGATTTCGCCTATTACTAAGGGTGTTCATACTATCCAAACCCATCCAGATAAAAAATGTAAATCAATCTCCAAAAACTAAAAACAACTCAAAACCATATATTATTGAATATATTTGGATTGTCTTGTGTGAAATAGGCTTAAGTCTAGTTGGACTTATATTACGGGTGTTCATAGTATCCAAACCTATCCAAATAAAAAATGTAAATCAATCTCAAAAAACTAAAAACAACTTAAAATCATATATTATTGAATGTATTTGGATCGTCTGGTGTGAAGTCCGCTTAGGTCTAATTGGGTTTATATTACTGTTGGAAAACCGCACAAAATCGCGTGTATAAATCTTGCAAAATTGTTTGATATCAAATTCCTCTATTTAATATAAAAAAAAAAAAAAAAAATCTTGCAAATTGTTTTATCATTATATCTTATATGTTGGTTTTAGTTATTTAATAACACTTATTAATCTAATTCTAACACTTAGCAATAAATATGAATGCAATTCAGATAATTATAATTGTTAAATGTGGATGCAAATTAAATATAAATGCAATTGATATACTAGTAGTTATTTTGTTTGATATTTTTGGTGGACATATGGTTATGTTTATTAACTAGTGTAACGCCCCGTGCAGGTACGGGATTGATTTTATTTTAAAAAAATTAACGGGGTTTACACATAAATAGTTTTTTTTTAGATATTATTTGATTTTTTTAGTTTGGTTTTATTTTAGAATTTTGACATTATGTGGTAATTTATCCTCATTTTTAAAATTGAAACAATAAATAATCGTTTATTGGGACAAAAAGGTTAAATTTTATAAAGATATAACTATTAATTTTTGTGAGAATGATAAAATAGTGGACAATAGTACAACTATGCTTAAAATATAAAAACACTATGAATAATTAATATATTCTTAAAAATATATCTAATTAATAAGAGTTCAAATTAACTTAATTTGATTTATCAGTCATTCAATATATTAAACAGGTACGATTACCTCTGTTATAATCTACCACTACGAATAAAATTATTACTTTTTTTTTATTTAATCACAATACTATCTCTGATTCAATTCTAAAAAAATATCTAACTTCAAAAATTTACTTATATGCAATTAGTTTTCTTGATTTGATAAAAAAAAAAATGAAAAGTACCATCTATTGGAACTTGTTACATGTGAATAGGAAATATTAAAAATAAAACTTACATGAATTAAAATGTATATTAGGATAAATAACATTAAATAGAGTCAAAGTAAGTTATATTTGTTTCATTTAAGATTAAAAAAATGTAATTATTTATTTTTTATATTAAAGATTGGAGAGTCCCTAAAAAAATTATGGAGAGAGAATTTATCTCGAAAGCAAATTATCTCTAGTGAGAAAAAATTGAGAAAACAATTTTCTTTAATCTCCTACTTCATTTTTTTTTAATTAGAGATCAAGGGTCAAAAATTAAAACACTCTAACCTAATTTTGTTATACTTTACTGTAATTCTGATTTGAAATTCATTGTTTCGTTATACTTTTCTAACCTAACATCGTTTTCTAATCACTAAAGAAACAAATAAAATGGTTCAAGTAAATGAATAGATATGTACTTTTCAATGATATTAAATAATCAATTTGATAGTTATAAATATTTACCTAGGAACAACTTAACTTTTGCCAACAAAATTGTCAGAGTCATCTTTTTAAATTCACCAAAAGGTAGAAAAAGAGTACATTCAAACTAATATCTTTCAAAATAAATTGAAAATAATCAAAATAATAATTAAATACCATAATGTATTATATATTAAAAATAAAAAAATAAAAACAAATCAAGTTCACCCATTCAAATTCGATTCAATGTTCTTGTAATGTATCTTTGTTCTTGTAATGTATATTTGTATTTTCTTTTAATATCCACCACAGTTGGTTTAATTTCTTTCATTCTTCAAGGTTCACATAAGTATAATTTATTTCATTGAATCCTTATTATTTTTGGTGCGGAGAGAGTGTGGAAGTTAGGAAATTCAATTGGGTTAAGTGGGATAAAGTGTGTCTTGGTCGATAAAGTGTGGAAGTTAAGAATTTGTTTTAATGATTAACATTTTCCTCTTTACGTGGATTCATTTTTATGTTCTGGCAGGTGTGAAAAAGAGGAAAATGTTAATATTTTTTATTTTTAGTGTGAATTCTTTGATAGCATATGACATAATATTCTAAAGTGGCTTGATAACTATTATGCTCTTCCCATTAATTCATGCGAGGGTATTCTTCATTTCGGTGGTTCTCAATTGTTAAAAATAAAGTTTGTTTTAGTTTTCAATTGATTTTGTTGACTTGCATTTGGATTATTTGGAAAGACATAAATTCTTACATTTTTGTCACAAGAACCCGTTAATGGTGTTGTTAGATAAATTTACAATTCTTGTTTAGTGGTGACAAAATACTAAGAAATCATGTCTGTACTTTGATTTGAAATGTTGGTGGAATTATCCTTCTACATACATGGTTATTCTACCTCATAATTTGATTCTTTTGTATCTATGCATCTAGAACTATACATTTTCCTTTGTTGGGCACATCTTGTGCTTGAAAGCTTTTTAATATAATTGATTTGACGTCTTCATACAAACAAAATCCATCCCAGTGAAGCCACCAGCTACATAAATATATAATATATAAAATATTAAGTAACTTAACACTAAAATTATCATGCTGCTAGAAAAGGGGTGGAGATGGAAGTTTGAAATTAGTTTGATGATAAAAATATGATTCAATTATATATATAAACAAACAATCACATTTCTAGTTATAAATTATCACGTTGAAACAATTTTATTTTGTGAACATAATGACAACAAAAACATTTTGAGATTCACCATAAGATAGAAAAGAGTTCAACTCTTCAACATACTCTCCAAAAAGAGTAAATTTAAAGTGATACCTATTCAAAATTGTCAAATATTATACAAATAACAATTAAATACCATAACACATGTTTTAAAAAAAATACACTTGCAAAAAAATCAACCGTACCGATTTAAATATAGTTCAATGACATTCATCTTAGTTTTTCTACTATCTCTTTCGTATTCTCTTTCAACATCAACTCCAGTCATGACTCCAATTACATCTGCATATATAACGCAGATTAAAATATCGATCAAATTACAATTTATTATTATAAGAATATAACGTATAACTGAATCATATTAAACAATTTTTTTTATTAATTCAACCGTTAAGATGATTATATAATGTTTAAAAATAAATTGTAACATTGAAAAATAAAACTATTTTCACAAAAAAAAAATTAAATTATTGTGCTATTCTTGCAAACAAACAATAATATTTCTTCCAATTTACAGGAAGAAATTTATAGTCACTTACCAACCAAGTAGATGTTGTCGTAAGAATCGTTGAAAATATCAGGTGCATGTGTAAACGAATACAGGTTTGTTGGGACCAAAGCAGTTTTAGATAGTTTGGCTTTTTTGTTGATTGTGAAATTCAGTTTGTATTCGTTGCGTGATGGTCTATACGAAACATTGGTGCAAGAGACATCAAATGAAGAAATCGTGAACGCCATTCCTCTTGGAGCTACTCCTTGAACTTGTAGATCAATATTCTTCGTATAAACGCACCAATTCGATCACCCCAGATAACCAAGTTTAAAAACTATACTTTAAACAACAAAATACAAAAAAAAGAAACCAAAAAGACATGAAAATAGTACCTTTCGATCCATTAGAACCAACTCCATGAAAAATGATAGTTTTTTATTTTTGAGGCTTGAACAAACCAAGCACGAACAACCCTCACAACCAATGTGCGCGATTGTTTTCTTGGTGAAACAACCGGAATATAGATACCCAAGAACCAGAGAACAAATAAAGAAGAACTATATTTTGTGATTGTCGGTTACTCGTTCCCCAAAGCCTACTATTTATATAGAAAAATAGTACCCTAACGGTTAATATCTATTATTTATTAATTTAACCGTTTTAAAATTAATATTATTAATGTCTTTAATTTTATAAAATGTGTATTAAATGATTTAATTATATTTCATCTAACCAACAAAAAAATTAACTTCATAATATTTGAAATTTAGTAATATCTTGCAAATTATTAAGTAATATAATTTTGTAACGAATAAAAATTAATTATACAACCTTAGAAACTAATTACTACATTTAAATTTTTAATTAGTATTTTTTTTGGTAGTGTTAACGAGCGAAAAAGAAAAAGAAAAAAGAGAGAGTGTCGAAATTAAGTTCCAAGCTTATCTCTCAGAATGAGAGATTACATGCCAGGTGGAGGACAATTCGAGTGAGCAGAGCATCTTGTTTGTGATCCTTCCTTAGCCATAAAATCAGCACACATGTTTTGTTCCCTAAGAACATGCATCAATATTGTATTTCCATTTTCATGTAAAACATCTCGAATATGAATGATGTCAGTAGCATAAGTGTGCAGGGTATGATCATGACCATCAATAATCAGGTCAACTGCTTCCAAACAATCACTCTCACAAATAATGTTGACATAACATTTTTTACAACAAAAATCAAGACCTATTTAGATAGCACGTAACTCAGCTAATAACGCATCACCTCCATCTTCATAGTGGAAAAAACCAACTATCCAATCTCCATCGTGATTGCGAACAACACCACCAGCACCTAAACAACCAAAATCTTCTAGAAAGTTGCCATCAATATTGAGTTTGATGATGTGGACATGCTTAAAGAAGAGTATTCTTGAAATAGTGTATTTAGAAAAACTCTCAAATTGTTAGTATAAAGATTAGTCACTTAAGGTAACATGAATAATTAATTTGTCTTTCAAACCAAATATTCATCTTAATGCCAACATCTACTGCCTAGAGTTTGAGCTTTTTCACGATTTTATGCACTCATGTTTAGAACAAAAAAAAAAACATCTTCCACAAAAAAATTTGAATTTTTCGACAAGGGACGGATTAAATATGAATTTTTAACGCGCCTAAAATTTAAGACACGAAAACATCAAAACATCAACCTAAAAATTGAATTTTGAGTTTTTTTTTGCAGACACCTCTATAAAAATACATACAAAGGATCTGCAAATTTTCGTAGTATTTGACTATTCCTCAATTTATGTTAAATTTTTTACTGAAACGCGTAAAATTGCAATATTTTTCCAACTGCGTGTCCGGAGAAGTTATATAGAGGTTGAATTTTTTCATTATTTTTTGCACACATATTAAGAACATAAAAAAAAAAAATCACGCAAAAATTTAGAATTTTTCGACAACGGGTGGATTAAATATGATTTTTTAATGCGCCAATAACTTAAGAAAACAAAACATTAAACATCGACCTAGAAATTGAATTTTGAGCTGGTTTTTTGCAGACAGCTCTAAAAAAATATATATAGATGGTCTGTAAAGTTTCGTTGAATTCTGAATAAGTTTCGATTTATTTTGATTTTTCGACCGAAAGGCGTAAAATTATAACTAGAACTGCACTTAAGTGCAGCAAAGTCAGAGGCAGTTAACTGCCTCTGGAGCCAGCGGAAGTTAACTGCTGTCGGATATGCCAGAGGCAGTTAACTACCGCTGGGGGTAATTTGGTCATTTCCATGTGTCAATATGAACTTTTTTATGTCAGAAAAGCAATTTTCCTGCTCTTTACTCAGCAAAAATCACTCGCGTCCAACTGTATTTTCAAATATACCCATGCGTGAGTTAAGTCACGCAGCATGACTTAACTCACGCATCCCTAATAGCACAGCGTGGCTTAAGTCACGCAGGCATATATTTGGAAATACAATTGAGCGCAAGTGATTTTTGCTGGGTAAAGAGCAGAATTCTTAAGTTGCACTATGGATACAGTACAAATTGATCTTAAAGTCGGAGCAGAATTTTCTTTGTTTTGACACAGAAATCAGAGCAGAAATATATAGTGGAATATGTTATACAAAGTTTATTGATCAATTTAAATAGGTACTTTTTTTATTCAATCTAGTTAAATAACGCGTGTTACAGATTATACAAATGTACAAATATTTAATTATGACAAGAAAACATACTGGTAAATTGCTTAATTGAGTCTATACAGTAAATTAAAATGAAAAAGATTAGATGAAAGATAGAAAAGTGGACATATTTTTTTTATTTAGTTGAAAATCCCTTGCCCAGGTGACAATATATTATTTGGATCAAATTGATTTTTTCTTTTCTCAAAAGCATTCCATTTGAGGCCATATTGTTCCACCCATTCTTCATGTGTTCTATTTAGGGGAAGATAATGTTTGATCTCTATGCCAACATCCTTACAAAATTGCAATATTTGTTGGTTTTGAGACTGATATGCCTCCAAATTATCAAACCCAGTTGCACGCAAAAAGTCCACAACGTAGAAAATTTCTTCATTAGGTGTAACTGCTGACATCTTATCATCCCACCTATGAATTAATTCAAAGTATAAATATGCTTGTGAATTTCATAATTATAATTAACTAAATAATTTTTCATAACTTACTTTGTTCGGTTCATTGGGTAGACTATTACAAGTCCTGCGGTAATGTTTTGTTTAAGGACAATACCCTTGAACACACCTTCATTAAATTCAGACATTCTAGAACCAGGAACAAATAGGTCTAACCAAGGATGTGGGATATCCCAAAGCCCTTGTGCCCTTAGTGTTAGCTCATCAGTATGAACTCTATCTAGAAATTCTTCGTACGACACGTCTTTTTCGAATTTAAAAGTACGGACAAACTTTAATCCCTGAAGCAAAATTTCAATTTCCTATTCAAGAAACAAAAGGATATCTATGTTAGTAGATAAATTTTAATCATACAAACAAAGAAGAAATGAAACGAGTCTTTTTGGAATGCAAGAATCTTACAAAAAATAATTACCTGATCAACATGATCTTGAGAGTTTTCATCGTAATATTTGGCAAGCTCAATGATGTAGATTATGCCATATTGAGTTACCAAGGAAGTTATGCGAGGTTGATCAATTTCTGGAAAAAAGGATAGGTCCAATGGTGGCTGATTTAGAAGCAAGAAACCTTCTACATAATTGGGTGCATTAGTTTCATCTATTCCATTCAATGAGATTAAATGTTCTTGGTCTCCAGAAAATGCAGAGAAGTCGTTGTAAAGTAAACGGAGCCACTTTACCTACAAGAAATTAATCAAACAATTGTTTAATTAGTAATTTAGGATAATATAATAAAAGAATTTTCCAAAATTTAAGGGTAATATATTCATGATTAATGCATATTTTTATAAGTTTGACTTGCAAATATGCATTATAGCAAGGGTTTATTTTCATAATTATTTATTTTCAATAAAAATTTACTATTTTTAGTTACTTTAACATATGCAATGTTGCACATGTTAGACAACTATAATTATGATTGTGACATACTAACAAGAAACCATACGAATTCATGAAATTGTATATTTTTTTGTTATTATTAATTAAAATTATACTAACGATCATTTTACAACCGTCTTTAAATATGTGCTCAAGATTCCCTCTATACAACATGAATAAGCAAGAATTATTAATTAGAGAACATGTTACTTACCCTCTTAGGTGCAGGTCCAAGAGCTATTCTTGCCCGGGTTATAATCCCAAATTGACCTAGACCTCCAAGAACCGCATAAAATAATTCTGAGTTCTTCTCTGTAGAACAAGTCACCAAGTCTCCTTTCCCTGGGAAAACCAAAGGAAAAATATAATACATAAATAAATAACATATTTTTCTTGATGAAATTTGAGTTCATTAGTCATTTTGTTGTTCTTAATGCTCTTGTAGGACCGCACCGGTCGGTTGAACCGGTCCGATCGAGAACCGGTAAGGTAACCGGTTCGAGTTGCTTAACGGATCGGTTGTGTTATCAAACCGGACTAAACCGGTGAGACTCGGTCAGAACCGACGGTTTCAACAAACCGGACCGGTTTGATGTAAAGCAGAAATTTAATTAAATCAATTTTACCATTACGCCATTCACATCTTTTTTTATTTAATTGCTTCTTGTAATTAATATAATAACTGAGCACACTTTTTTTTTTAGGGGAACCAAGCACACTTTTTTTAAGGAACTCAGCACACGATTATAATTTAAATACCATCGTCTCAGATATTTTAATAAATACTTTTTACTTGATTAAGACTATTTCAACACATTTTTAGTTTTTAGGGTTGTACTTGACATTGAAATATTTTTTAATATTTAATTGAATATGTATTGTATCTCATAAAATATATATTCAACTAAATTCAAGGGTCCTTCAAAAAAAAAAACTAAATTCAACGGATATCTATCAAGTTGTTTTTATTTACGTTATAAAGATGTGCTTCTATTAAGTGTAAATTTTTTTTATCTTTTATATATTTGAGTTCAAAGTAATTCGGTTCAGTCTAATTTTAACACAAAGATTTTTTTTATATAGACCGAGTCATATAATCGAGCTATCTGATTCAATCTGACTCAGTCATGCGGTTCGACCAGTGACCCAGTGGTTCAACCAATGACCCAGTGACTTAGTACCCTTACCGAATCGATCACCGGTCCGGTTTTTAAAACTATGATTGTAGTGTTACTATTAATAAACAAAACAATCTAATATTTAATATTAAAAAAATATGTATTTTCACCCTTAAAAAAAGTTTATTTTCAATTCGTCAAAAAACCTTTATTTAAAAAAAAAACATGTATTTTGTTATTGTATAAAAAAGATATTCAGTTGTTAATTTGAAGAGCTACTAGTCTCTATGATTTTTATTATTACACCAGAGATATATTTTGCCACCATATGTATATTCTATTATCCCAAAAAAAATGCATATTTTATTTTTAGGGAGTTGATCTAATTTTTTGCGCCATCAAAATAGAAAATATATTGGGAACTGTGGGATAAGTTGAATCAGTTCGTGTGGCAATATACTTCGTTGGTTGACTTTTTTAAGAACCTAGTCGAATAGAATGTTTTTTTTGTAAGGCGTGAATAAGTAAAGTATTTGGAGTTCGAACAATAAACCCTTATATAATATATAATGTTCATATTAATTAGATTAAACTCACATGAACATCTTAAAAATGACACTAAATAAAATCGTTTTTACCATTAGATAAAACATTTAGATTTAGTTGTTTCGAAAGAAAAAAAAAACATTTAGATTTAGTATTTCTTTCATGTTGCAATATTTTCTCTCCATAGATCTCATTGCATATAGTACTCTTTGTTCTAGTATGATATTGCTTATAGAAACGCTCTCTTTCTATGACCCTCTCTAACATTTGCTCTCGTATTTGATGAAATCTAAGTGAGTCCCAATATTTTATGGAGGATCAGTTTTCAATATTTAATACCCACCGAATTTTACCATAAAAAAAAAATGAATGTTAAAGAGAATATATATTAAAAAAAAATGTCCGTAACACTCCTCGAACACTTGTTTGCAATATAATAAGAGTCTAGCCATTTTGTTGGATTGAAAACGAGTTGATTTCATGTTGCATATGTTACTTTGATTAAATCGTTGACATGAAATCTTAATAAATATACGATGAAGTCACGTGACACTAACATTCTTATTTTATTTAATTTTGCATTTTCTAGTCATCTATAACAAATAAATCCCTTCAAAAAACAAATACTAGCAAATAATCAAAACCAAAAAGTCCACTCAAAAAAGAAAGTTATCGTATAATTAAAATAAAATAAAATTGTTCTATAAATAAAGTCCAATTAATAGCTATGAGTCTGGATTCGAGTCACATTTCTCCATATTTAAAGATTCATGAGTGTTGTAAATTTTGATTATATTTCAAAGTTTTAAATATTTTGTGTCCCATATTTTTAATTGAGAAATATAGAAAAATTATTTTAATAAAAGAAAATTTATTATCATGTTTATTTATTATTAATTAATTCGTTTTCTTTTGTATTAAGGTTGCAATTTTACTTGGTCTTATACACGTTTTTTGTAACTCCTACTTTAAGGGATTTATCGTTAATCAATTCTAGTAATTAGGATTCATGGTTTTGCTTTGGAAAAACATTGGAACGGTTACTTTAATTGGTTATATATATATTCATGCCTTGTCACTTGACCGAATACATACTTGTTGGTTAATATTAGAGACTACACCATGTTACATACTGATTTTTCTTCATTTAACAAACGGTGACATTATGTCTATATAATCCTTTTGCAATGAGTATAGAACATACTTTTTGAAACACACATATTCCTCTAAAATCATTTTCTCTCCTCCAATCAAATGTTTTCTTGGGTTACATCTTCCTGAAATAATTTTTCTTGTTAGTTCTGTTTCCTCGATTCTACATCGAGAAGGGTCTATTAAATTCTGGGGAATTAGTGTATAATTACGTGAAAAATCGTTAAGGACAGTGCGATCAGCACATCTCAGACTTGTTTGTTGATTTTGCAGCTGTCTTGTGGAATTGATGTTTAGAGATGTTGATTGAGTTATGTCGGTGGTCATTATACAACAACCTCAAAGGAGATAAGTTTCCTTGAAATCTCTCTTGATTATTCTTATTAACATAAATTGATTCATATATTTATTGTTGATTATTATTTATAGAGATAACTATATCCCTAATATTACAACAATTAGTACGGTCATTATGTTATTTGAAGAAGAAAAAAAAATCATTCTTCTGTTTTCCTTTGGTATCATTCAAAACACAGAAATCTCCTCCAAGAACAATTTTGTTCTTTTTCTTTAGGCCAATGGCTAATTTTTTTAATATCTCTCTGTTATTCTATAATAAATCATAGTATACTAAATAAATATGTCAAAGCTTCAACCATTATAATATGACTATGACGAATTGACGATGAGTACTACGTACACTGAATATCAAGAGATAAACCTCAACTAGCTAATTGACATAGTTAGACATTTTATTTTGATAATTAAAAATAGACATGTAGACTTTGAACCTAGCATGATAACTCAAAAAAAAAAAAAATTTAATCCCCCATACATAAATTTTTAATGACATGGTCAATTTTCACTTCATATAGAGACAAGTTTAAAATCTTCTATAAAGATATGATGCGACATGTCAAGATAGCTTAATAAATTCTTGCGAACTGAATTTGATTTGGTTGAATGAAACCAATTTCTCTTTATTTTCCTTGTTGTTATAGTATTACTCAAGATATTCTAGAGTTTATATGTATTATGTATACTCAAGATATTTAAGAGAAAATATTGACCACTAGTGAAATCTCCAATGTCTATCACATTTAAGTTGTATATCTGCAAAATCTTGACTAGGGAAATCTATAATGTCTATCACATTTTAATTTTGTATATCTGCAAAATCTTGACTAGGGAAATCTATAATGTCTATCACATTTTAATTTTGTATATCTGCAAAATCTTGAATTCAAGACCTGACCAAAGAATATGAGCTCATATCCCCAATTATTGTCCAACCTATTGGAAATTACGGATAAAAATAAGATCTAAAATGAATTTATAAAGAATAGTATTTATTGTTTTATAAGTTGGCTTGTAAGTCTGAATTCACTCAATATAAAAATATAACATGATATTATAGTCAATCAATTTGGTCCGCCAACCACTTATATTCACACAAAATTGAGTAGTGACGATTTGACGAGACTTATAAATGTGCAAAATGCAAACTCAAGACTCACATATTATAAAGATAATATATGAAATGAGTTTAAAAAAAATAACATAACTCACCTTACAACTGGTTTTGTAAAGATAAGTTAACCAAATATAGAAAAATTAGAACCCGTATAATATTAATACAATATTTTTTAGCATTTAATTAGTTTAATGCATTTGATCTTATTTTTGGGATAGCTATCTAGTCATTTTTAAAAGTTTGGATATCATGAAGAAAAAAAACTTGTTTTTGAAGGAAAATAACTCTTTGAAATCTACCTAACAATAACTTCATGCCATATGTTTGTTCCTCTCTTCGACAAATGTTATTTACTAAATTAATAAAATAAAACGATATAATTTTTTTTAGGAGAAAATAAAACGATATGATCTTCTTCCCTCCGTTTGTGTTGAGTATATGTGATGGTAGTAGCTATTGTTGTAATTGGTTGATCCATCCATCGATCCTTTTTTTTTTTTTTTTTATTTTTTCATTCA
>Ga0228711_1006247_pt1 | contig 17792 bp, 12 predicted proteins | sample MedpolnodulmetaG_2_FD_177996 | JGI IMG/M metagenome (GOLD analysis project Ga0228711, IMG submission 177996) | Root nodule microbial communities from Medicago polymorpha collected in Santa Monica, California, United States - brown nodules | ecosystem: Host-associated > Plants > Roots > Nodule...
GAAGAAGAAGAAGAAGAAGAAGAAGAAGAAGAAGAAGAAGAAGAAGAAGAAGAAGAAGAAGAAGAAGAAGAAGAAGAAGAAGAAGAAGAAGAAGAAGAAGAAGAAGAAGAAGAAGAAGAAGAAGAAAGCTCACAATTTATTGAGGTCCATAAGGTGGACCTTGGAGGTGAAGGTGTTGCATCATGTTCTTGATCATTTTCTTCGGTCATGCGATTGCCCCTTCTGACATCATTCCTTAGCCCGGAGATTTCAACACCTTGTCTTTGTTGCTCGGTGGTTATTCTTTGAACTTCGGTTTGCATTCATGCCAAGATGAACTTTGGTAAGATTTTGTGTGGGAAAGGTGGTTTTAATGATGAGTTTGGGTTTTATGCAAGATTTTTGAGTGTTTGGGTGAAGATTGGTGAAGAAATTGGTGTTTGTGGGTTAAGGTAAAAGGGTATACGAATTTGGTGATTTGTTGGATGATTGTTGTTTTTTATGGGTAGATTGGGTTTGGAATGAAGTTTAGAGTTGTTTTGGTTTTAAAAATTGTGTGATTTGGTGAAGTTTGAAGAAAGTTATGGAGGTTTGAAGGTTTAGGTTATGGAGGTTTAGAGAGAGAAGTTTGAAGATTAAAGAGGTTGTGTTGTTTGAATGAGGGAAGAAGGGGAAATTTTTTTTGGTTTTTGTATGCTGATCGGTTGGCACTGGTCGTGCCACCACAGGCACGGGCCGTGCCAAGCTTCTGGAAAATGAAGGTTTTGGGCAGGTTTGGTCAGGCACGGGCCGTGCCAAGTCTCTGGTCACACTAGGCTCAATATTTTTTCATTTTTCCGCATCATACTTGGACAAATACCTACAAAACAAATTAAAATAACACAAAACAAACAAAATAAAAGCAATTAAACTCATGGGTTGCCTCCCACAAAGCGCTCGTTTAAAGTCATTAGCTTGACGATCAAAAGAATTTATGTTTCTCAATCTGGGTTACGTAGACCATTGTGTGTAGATAATGCTAAAGAACATTCTTTCACACGATGATCAATCACATCAATCATACAACATGAATCAAAAATAGAGGAACCCTTCATCAATTTGGAAATTTCAAACTCTACCTTCTCATCACCTACATGAAAAAATATCTTACCATACTTGACATTAATAACAGCACCTGTAGTAGCGAGGAATGGCCTTCCTAGAAGGATTGGCATTTCAGAATCCTCTTTGATGTCTACTACTACAAAATCCGCCAAGAAATAAATATTTCCCACCCTAATGGGGATATCCTCAAGAATTCTGGCCGGATAGATAATGGAACGATCGGCTAACTGCAAGGTCATCTTAGTGGGTTTCAAATCACCTATACCAATCCTTTTCAAGAGGGACAAGGGCAACAAGCTAACACTAGACCCTAGATCACACATGGCTTTATCAATGGTTTCCTTCCTAATCACACAAGGGATGGAAAAACTACTGGGATCTTTGAGCTTAGGCTTAGCAAGCCTTTGTGGGAAAAGAATTTTGGGTTTATGAGGCGGTGAAACAATTGGCTCATCACTCTCTCCTATGGCTTTCTCACTTTGTGGCTTTTCACTCTTTATCTCACCCTCAATTATCTTAGATTTCACAACGGGGTCCTCTAATATCTTACCATCCCTAAGTGTAGTAGCATTTATACGGCCTTTGGGGTTGATTTCAGTTTGACTCGGAAAAACTCCAGGGGTTTGAGAGGAAGTAGCTACTTGTTGGGCTACTTGAGAGATTTGATTCTCTAGCATTTTAGTGTGAGTAGCAATGAAGTCGGCTTTAGATGTAAGCTTGACAAGACAGTCATTCAAAAATCCAGTTTGATTTTTAATTTCTTGAAATTGCTTGGATTGATCCATAACATATTTTTCTAGTAAAACTTCCAACCTGGATTTTTGAGGGACTCTTTGGTTGTTTGCATAACTGGGTGGTGTTGTTTGTTGTCTAAAGGGATTTTGAGGAGTTTTGTTATAAAAAATTTGGTTTGACCTCATCCCTTGATCATATTGATCATAGTTCAATTGCTCGGGACTTTCAACAACACTACCTAGTTGGCATTCAACGCCAGTATGACCAAGTATTCCACAAACATCACATGGTGGTGAAACAGGAGCAGGTGTGACAACACTTACACTTAATTTATCATATTTTTGAAAAATTGTGTCCACCTTAGCAAATAGATGATCAAGGGTAGAAACTTCGTACATACCTGCCTCTTTTTTAGAGGGTAGAGGAGTAACAACAGTGATGGCTCTCTCACTTGTCCATTGATAGGGGTTTTGGGCCATCTCCTTGATCAAAACATATGCTCCTGTGTATGTTTTCTTCATCAAAGCTCCACCTGCAACTGCATCAACATTCATTTTTGTGGTAAACAAAAGACCATTATAGAAAAGTATGGATAATAAGCCACTTCTCTAGACCATGATGGGGGCAAAGCCTAAGCATTTCTTTGAAACGCTCCCACGCATCGTAAAGAGATTCCACACCTTGTTTAGTGAATCGTGTGATTTGATTCCTTAATTGAACAGTTATACTATGGGGAAAGAATCGGGTAAGGAATGCTTGCCTCATTTGGTCCCATGAAGTAATAGAACCAACTTCCAATGAATGAAACCAAGCACTAGCTCTATCCCCTAAGGAAAAAGGAAAGAGGTGCAGCGTTACGGGCTCTTGGTTTGCCTTCAAGGTTCCACTGAGTCTTAAAAAAATTGAAACATGAAGATTCAGATCCTCAGTGGGTGATCCGAAAAATTGATGTTGCTGCACTAAGTAGATAAGTGCAGGCTTTATTTCAAAATTATTACCCTCAACCGTTGGCTACACAATAATAGCATGTGGCTCTTCCGTAGAAGGGGTTGCAAACTCTTTAAGAGTATGTTCCTTAGTCATGTCGTTATTATTTCGTGATTCTCTTCTTCTCTTATGTAAGAATCTTTCGATCTCGGGAACGAATTCACCAAGATTTTTGGTTCTTCGCATAAAAGAATCAAAACCCAAGAAGTTAACGGTAAAAATAAAGAAAGAAAAAGAAAGAGAAAAAGAAAAAGATTTTTTTTCTTCAGTCTAACCGTAATATAAAGAAAAGTTAATCAAATTACAATAACTCCCCGGCAACGGCGCCAAAAACTTGATGTAGTAAATCCGCAAGTGCACGGTTTACCGATGTAGTAATAAAAGATATCGTTCCGACATGGAGTTATGAATTCAATTAACTTTCAATAAAGATTAGAAGAAAGTTAAATTATAAAGTTGTGATTTTTAACGGTTTAGAGAATAATAATAAAAAGGCGCCTTGAGATTATTGGTTCATCTAGATGACAAGTCCTTCACAAACAAACCCTAAACCAAAACTTTATATTGGACCCACTTTCTAAAGACAAGTTCCTCTTAAGCCTATCGCATCTCCTTTCGGTCTCAGTGAGTGTGTTCCTCTAGCAACCACGCCTATTCTCATGGTTGATTGCTATTGGAATCCTTGAAGAACGAAACTTTATTTGTCTCAAGGTTTGTTAGACTATTCTCTTGTTTCACAATCCTTGTCTAATTTCACTTGTTCCAATATTAAAACATCATCTTTCGGTCCATGTCTTTATATTTGTGATGATGAATTAACAAGTACTAATCATTCGATGTCGCTTTATGAGTTTGATACTTGTTAATTCATTATAAAAACGGTTAAATTAGATTAGAAAGTAGATTTATATAAAATTAGGGTTTGAGGGTTGGTTTGATCAGGATTATGTCATTTAGACTTATCCAACAATCCCAAGACAAGAAGAGTCTACTCACTCACGTTCATTGTAGACATAGAGAAGAAGAAGAAGAAGAGGAAGAAGAACATAAAATAAATAACAAGAAAATAAAGATGAACTTTTATTCAAAGAAACAATTGTCACTTATTATTTCCAAAAACAAAAGATGATGTACAAACTAGATGAATCCTCTATTTATAGTCTAACATTGACTTGAGCCCCAAGATTTAAATCACTAAAGTGTTGCACAATAAAACTGGGGCACTAGGTCAGAAATACTAAAATAGGCAGCTTGTCGAAGAAGCAAAAGGAGCAAAAGGGCAATATGGGGCGCGCCTATGCTATATTTTGGCACAAGATCTTCCAATTCTTTGCACAAGATATTTTTGTATAAGATCTTCATATTTTTGGCATGAATCAGCTCCAATTCTCCTTTGTTTTGCTACAAGACTCAATCTTTTGAATATTTTTTCCTGAAATAAAATAACTTGCAGTTAAAGTAAAATAGCTCTAGAAGGAAATAAAAACATATTGAATCTAAATAAAATAAACTTAAATATTATGTATAAAAGACTAATAATTGACTCATTTTTGACGCATCAATATGCTATCGGACTTAATCAAGTATGAAAAAGTTCTTGAATTCACTTCGGGTGAATATGTCTTTTAAAATAAATGGTATACATTTATCAATCCATTTCCAGTGTACATATCAAACTATCTATATATGTATTTTACCATTCTAATTCCCTTTTCGCGCGAATAATCATATATATCCATTTAACTTCACACATTAAAGTGTGTGGATTACAAGTCCAAACAAATTATGTTTTATGAAGCAAGTTTGATTTCACTAGAATTGTCTCTTTTCATTTTGTAGATATTTCCTTTGTCTATAATCTTTAATAGACTCTAACACATGATCCTCATCATTACTTATCACATATAGCGCTATATTATATGCAAAAATACGTCAACGTTGACTTCATTTTTGTTCCATCTCATTCCATTGAGATCTTTTATTAATGACATAATTTATCAATATTTTATAAATTTCAGATACCTGATTAGTTCTTTTGGAACTACAAAATCAATTATGTCAGAAAACTCTTTTAGAGTTTCTATATCCTTGTTTGGGTTATCTTTCCTTTAAGCTCTTTTTCTTATTCAAGGCTTTTTATATTTGGAACCGATTGAACTATCATGCTTCAGGCATGATTAAGACCCATTTGCAGTATTAGATTATCCGACATGGACATCTATTTTGTTTGGAGCATTAGCAGTTGATATTTGATTTGTTTACCTTTGCAAATGAGTTATATCTTGAGGATCAAGATGAGACAATAATATTTCCTTTCAAATAGTTTATTTGAACTTCAGGTTCACATTTTCAGCTGCTTATTATTTCCCTCTAATAATGGGAAAACTAATCGATCAATTGATAATCAGCCTACTGGGCTGTAAACAAGTTGGCTCAGTACAATTAATGATTGATGGAGATTCATATCAAATATATTTTCCCATTATTCTTTCAAGATTTATCTTAGTGCATTATATTGGAGCAACTGTGATATACACAACACATCCAAAATCTACTTAGATGAAAAATATTAGGTTGTTAACCTAAAACCAATGATAGATAAAGGGGAGAACTTATATATAGTAATGTGTTGGCTTGATGCAAATAAATATCTCAACATACAAAATTATTGATTCCTAAAATAGAGTTTATAAGACATGGTCTCATAACCAAACTAGAGTTTATAAGGTATGGCCTCATAAGTATCAATCATACAATTAACTTTATACGTCTAAAGAATGGATCTCCAAGTCCATTTTTATGAGCATATGCTACCAGATGTTCAATATCAATTTTAATTGGCGAATGATACTTATGAAATGCTTTATGAAAAGTTTAGAAAAGAAACTCTTAGTGAAATTTGTTGACATAAAAATCTCACAAACTTCTGGTTGTGAATATACATGTGATCATTTAGTTCATGCATCGATTCAAATTATATAATATCCAAGTGATTCACATGATCAGTGTATTAATTTAAATAACACCTTATATAAGTGTGAGAATCATTCTTTTAAATTGTCAACTTTCTCTGATAACTAGTAACACACAATAGTTACTACATTGAAGAATCTTCTGGCTCTTCAATTTATATCCATTTTTTTCAACTAGTTTCTACATCATAATAGACCCGGGATAACCCAACCGGTCTTGCAACGATAATATGTGCTTCAATTGCACTACTAATATAATATGTAAACTTCAGGTTTACAATAATATGTGCTTTCATTGCACTAGTATAAGTGTAGTATAAATCAGAGATAATTGTTTTTTCACTACACTTATTTTCTCCATAATATATCTCGTAATATAGAGACATTTAACACGTTTTTTTAATATGATATCAATTTAGATTGATATCTTAAATGTCGATAAAATTTTATGAGAATGCAATCTCATTGTGTAACTTTGCTTCTCTATGTAACAATACATTAGCTCTTCAGGAGCCTTCAATAATTTTGTAGTTCTTCAGAAACTTTATCACAAGTGATTAAAAAAAATCATTATTTGAGCAATCCTTTTGGGATTGTTTAATAAACTCAAGAATCCGTATTTGAAACATGATTTGTAAACTTCTTGTTTACAATAGTACATGTTTTATTTATTCCAGTCCATTTGAAACAATAATAAACAACAACAAAATTCTACCCAAATAAAATTATATAATTAATATTTTAAAACCTTGATTTATCTTTTGCATTACCATAATTTTATCAATTATAAAATAAACTAAACATGAAATTTCTCATACAGGTAAAGATTTATAAATCATAAAGCTTTTCTTTCAAGGTAATATTTAAGCAACACAAATTGTCAATAAAATATCTTTTCAAAGTTTGATATCAACAAAATATAAATAACATGTGATATCAAGTTCAAATAAATTTATTTCATAAGAAAATATACATATCTAACGTGTAATGTTTATAAGATAATAGTCTTGAAGGATTTAGAAGTAAATAAGAGAATGTTAATTCATAGAAGATATTTTCAAGAATTATGTAGAGAATAATTTGTGCTTATTACCTTGTAATTCAAGTCTTCTAGAAGTCTTATGCAATAAGAAAGAAGAAAATCATAACCAAACTTTAATCATGCAATAAGGAAACAATCTAGCAAGATTCAATCCATATAATAGAAATATGATTGTATCAATTTTTCAACTGATCTAAGTTCATACTAATGGAATTGAATGACCTTGACATGTATCATATCAATAGTAATCTTTAATAAACCAATTACCAGAACCATGAAATTAGTTATATAAAACAAATAGTATGAATCATTCACTTCTGAGAATGACGATCAATGTCACCTTTCACCATTTTGATCAAAAATCACTCATTATTCAATTACAATGTGACTAATCTTTCAAAAATATTCTTGAAAATATTCACTCATTTTGCTTCTTCAGAAGCATAATCGAGTTGTATAGAAAAACACTTATTTTCTCTTATTCATTTATTTTCTTTTCTTTTCAGATCAATAGGTCTTATTATCATAGTATAACTGTTTGATTTGCTAAAAAGGCAAGGGACAGGACAAAAACTCATATTTTTGTCCCTCATCAAACCACAACACAACTTTTTGTCTCACGTACAAGTTGTCTAAAATACCAAAATAACATTTCGTCCCCCAAAAATCGTATAAAACAAAAAATTATCCAATGTCATAAAAATTTCACTTGTGTTGTGCTGTTCTGTCTTGTACTGTTCAGTCAAGTCCTTACTATTTTGCAAACCAAACACACCCAGATTTGTTTTCGATAGATAATTACAAGGATAACCACCAAACATAGTATATAATTCAGTAATTTTTTTTTAAAGGAATATATGGTTTAGTCGTTTCCAATTATATATGCCAAAACATATTAACAAACAATTAACTAGGAATTAGTTAAAATAAATACTCAACATCACGTCTGAGTTTGTTTATTTTTTTAATAATCACGTCTGAGTTGAATCCTAATATAAAAAATTAAATCTTCAAGAACCATATAACATGTAATTAATTATTTGTGCAATCCTTCTGGGATGCATCATCAATTATTTGAATTTTTCAGGAATTTATGGATAATAAAAATGAAGTTTTTGAGTTCTTCAGGAACTATACACAATCAAATCAATTTATTGTGCAATCCTTTCAGAATACATAACTATGAATTCTTCAGGAATTCATGGAAAATAAAAATTAGTTTTTAATTTCTTCAGATCTAATCTATTATTTGTGTGATCCTTCATGGATGTATCATTACTGAATTCTTCAGGAATCATAGAGAATAAAACCGAGTTGTTGCGTTCTTCGGGAACCATATAACAAATTTAAACAATAAGATCAATCCTTCAGTGATGTAACTCTTTTGATGAATTCTTCCAGAATTCACAGAGAATAATATTGAGTTCTTCAGGAACTACATAATAGATCTCTTTAATTTTATAATATGAGATCAATCCTTATGTAATACCTCTGGAATGCATATGGATTAAATAAACACAATAATATAATACAATTTATGTAATAATGATTTAATGTATCTATAAGGCACCGATTTCAATTGAAGGAATTGTAACATTATAGCCTATAATCATTGATACAAAAATTAAATTTTATTTATATAAAAAAATAGATTAAGAAAAATTGCATACCTCAATTGGTTAGAGCGTCGTGCCGATAAGGTGTTATGAAACTATTAAAATAAGAATAAAAATAAAGAGAAGTAGAGAAGAAGAGAGAAACGGAGATATTATATTATTCTCTTGTGGTGTACAATATGTTACATGTGGTCTCTATTTATAGAGAAGTACAATGACATGACTTAAGAGTTAAGTACTTAAGGGATAAGTACAAACAGGTGTGACTTAGAGGATAAGTAATTTACTATCACTAAAAAGATAAGTACAAAGGTTTGTGGACATCCACTTATTATATTCATAATACTAATAAGTTTAACTAAGAACAAATTTAAAGGAGAACAGGTTTAAATTTAAAGGAAACACAATATTAATACATATTAACGTTCAGCATGTGTGATATCTTATGCTCGCTCACTACTAGAAGTTCGTGTTTTTCTTGTAGAAATAAAATCTGTATAGTTTTTTAAGCTGAAAAAAGTTGCGCAAGTTATTTATTGTAATTACTAGTTCATATCGGTACTTTTTGCCTATATATCTGATCTTTTTATTGCGCCAATGTTATAAATTACAAACAATAATTTTTATGAGATTTTGATTTTGATTAAAATTATAGTAACAAACTATCTTATCTTTTTCACTTACATCAATAATATAACAATTATAATAAAAAAAAATTGTTTAATGGATATAATTAGAAGTGAGAAAGTCACTCCAAAACTATGTTTTCCCTATAAATATAGAACAAATTTAGCACTTCTCCGTGATAAAAACTTAGAGAGAAATGCAAAGAAGTGAACCTGGACGAAACATTGAACAAAAGGGAAATGAGAAATCTAGACACGGAGTAGCCGCATTTTATTCTTCCATTTTTTTGCTTTGACCTCCATTTTAAGATTCAAAGATCATACATGTGTTAAATGAAATCAAATGTGTTTGAGTGTGACCTCAAGAAATTATAGCAACCGGGGTCTTGAAATCATGTGATGTGAGCATGGAATATATCTAAAGCCATGGATGAAAATGAGTGTTAGTATGTTACATTATAACTCTGCATTTCCTTGGAATAAAATGAACTGTATTTTTCTTATAACATTTGATTTTTTTCAATTATAGCATGACAGGTCCATCAAAATTTTAGGAGGTACCTTTTGTTAGATTTTGAAGAATTTAATCACTTTACGTTTTTGGACATCACAAGAAGAATATATTTGATTTCATATAATAATATTCCCAATTCCTATGGCCAAACATCCTGACTATGTTCATTGTTCAATGATAGTAGACGAACTTTATAAATGGCCACACAAATTTTTACGTATCTTTGTACTTTGAACCCAATATTTGTACTATATATAGAACATTATACTATGCATTATTTAGTCAAGGCATCAAGCTAACATGAAACAGATCTAGCTGATTAGCTTTTTGTTGATTGTCTCTTAGAGTTCCTTTGAACGCTTCATGCATGAAAATATCTATTTGGTCTAAACTCCATTAGAAAAGATAGCCATTTTTTCAATGAAGTGTTTGGGGGAACTCTTGGAGTTGAATCAACACTACCATATATCATCATAAACAAACAAGTCAAAAATTCAGGTAGAGTAGTTCTTGCATTGTGTTGTCACAAAAGTTTAAACACATCATTTAGACGGACCAGTATTTGTTGTCGTCAGCAAGTCCCTGCAGTAGTCACGCAGTCAAGCATCATCAATCGTTTGATCAAGATTGGTCAGTTCTGATTTAATCTCAATATATTTGAAGTCATAAATCAAAAATTAAATTTGTTTTTTATGAGCCGTCCAATTAAGATTTCACGACGGATGATGCTTGTTACACAAAAAAAAAAAATTTGTAATAAAAAGTGCATTATTTAATTAATTTTTAATCTAACTATCTTCTCTTCTTGTGAGCTTGTCCCGTCTAAAATCTCTTGTCACCACACTAAATTGATTCATTACTTAATGATTGCAAACAAACTTTATACAAGGCCACACAAATTTTCACGTATATCTGTACTATATATATATATGCATAATATAGCCAAGGAAGCAAGCTAGTGTGAAAGTATATTAAGTTGATTAGCTTTTTATTCATTGTCTCTTAGAGTTCCTTTGATACTTGTTAAGAGTTTCACATTGGATAGAAGATGGCCTAACAATGTGTTTATAAGTGGGGGCAATCCTCACCTCACAAGTCGGGTTTGTGGTGTTGTGTTAGGCCTAACCACAATTTCTAGCATGGTATCAGAGCCTTTCCTAGATCCATTGTTGGGCTTCCCGCATTGTCCACGCTTCAGGTCCATTGGGTCAGCCTGAAGCGTGAGGGGGTATGTTGGAAACTCCACCTTAATTGTGGTCCACCTTAGTGCCTGAATTGCGACCTTTGGTTAGCCATCATTGCAGCATCCAACACCTTCATTGTGTTAGCTTTGAGGGGGTGGATTTAGTCCCACATCAGATAGATAGGACTCTTGAGAAGAGTTTATAAAAAGGAGACACTCCTCGCCTTACAAGCCGGTTTTGTAAGGAAGAGTTAGGTTCTTCAATATCGATTGGGCCACCTGCTATCAGTTTTCCGCTATTGGGCCACCCACCATTTATGTGCATGAACCAAGCCCAATAGTGTTGGTCGTGACAGGGTGTGTTAAAAGTCCCACATCGGATAGAAGATGGTCTGATAATGTGTTTATAAGTGGGGCAATCCTCACCTCACAAGTTGGTTTTGTAGGGTTGTGGTAGGCCCAACCACGATTTCTAAGATGGTATTAGAGTCGGGTTAAGGATGGTGATGTGGGAATTGAACTCAGGCCCATGTAGTTTGTTGTTAGTCTCACATCGCTCAGAGTCTCAGACTGTTGAGTGTATGAATATGCTTGAGTCCCCACATTCTTTAAGCTAACTTTTGGAATGGGATCCAAGATTATTTAATAATACTCAATATAAAAAATAGTCAATCATCATCATAACAACAAGCGCCAAATTGAGATGTTAAGAAATGTGTTTATGATAATGATAACTCTTGTCTTCAATTACGACGATGTAAGTAAATTAATGATTTATCTTGGTTTTAAGAGTTTGAACGTTGGACACTCAATCATCATTGATGATTCATTAATTAGTGTTTTTAATAGATTATTTGAGTCTGTTTTATTTAGATTTTACGTGTTTTTATTTCTTTTTTAGAACTATTTTACTTCAATTGCAAGTTATTTAATTTCAGGAACAAATATTTCAAAGATTGAGTCTTGGAGCAAAAGAAAGAAGATTTGGAGCTGATTTGGCGCAAATATATGAAGATTCTGTGCAAAAATATCAAACACAGCCCGTGCCTCTACAATTCAAAGCCAACAAAGCTGCGAGCAAGCTTGGCATGGCCCGTGCCTCCAGTGGCACGGTCGTGCCACCACCACAACACTCCTTTTGCTGCATTTGCTTCTCGGACAAGCTACCTGTTTAGTTTATTTCTGACCTAAAACCCATAGTTTCTTGTGGGACATTTTATTGATGTATTTCTTGGGGCTTAAGTAGTTGTAGACTATAAATAGAGTAGCTAGCAAACATATTGAAGCATCTTTTGTTCTTCGAAATTAATAGTGACAATTATTTCTTTGAATAAAAGTTCATCTTTATTTTCTTTACTTTATTTTATTTTATGTTCTTCTTCTTCTTCTTCTCTATGTCTACAATGAACGTGATTGAGTAGACTTCTTTGTCTTGGGATTGTTTGATGAGTCTAATGACCTAATCCCTATCAAACCATGCCTCGAACCCTAATTTTATGTAAATCTATTTTCTAATCTACTTCACCGTTTTTATAATGAATTAACAAGTATTAATCGATGGACCGAAAGGCGAAGTTTAATAGTTGTAAATTCATAATCACAAATATCAAGCGAATGATCAAAAGATGAAGTTTTGATATTGGAACAAGTGAAATTAGACAAGGATTGCGAAACATGAAAATAGTCTAGCAAACCTTGAGACAATAAAGTTTCGAGCTTCAAGGATTTCAAAAGCAATCAACCATGAAAATAGGTGTGGGTTGCTAACGAAACACACTCACTGAGACCGAAAGGAGATGTGATAGGCTAAAGAGAAACTTGTCTTTAGAAAATAGGTCCAACATAAGGTTCTAGGTTTAGGGTTTGGTTTGTGAAGGATTTGTCACCATGACGAACCAATAATCCCAAGGCGCTTTTGTTATTATTATTATTGTTATTTTCTTTCAACCAAAATCCAACTTTTCAACTTGAACTCTCTTCTAACCATTGTTGACAAGTTAATTGAATTCATAACTCCATGTGGGAACGATAATCTTTTATTACTACATCGTTAAACCGTGCACTTGAGGATTTACTGCATCAAGTTTTTGGCGCCGTTGTCGGGGAGTTAGGAAATTTAATTATCTTTTTAATAGCAGTTAGACTGTTTTTTTTCTTTTACTTTTTCTTTCTTTTCTTTTACCGTTAACTTCTTGGGTTCTTATTCTTTTATGCGAAGAAGCAAAAGTCTTGGTGAATTCGTTCCCGAGATTTAAAGATTTTTTCATAAGAGAAGAAGAGAAGCACGAAATAATAACGATATGGCTGAGGAACGCACTCTTAAAGAGTATGCTACCCCTTCTACGGAAGAGCCACATGCTATTATTGTGTACCCAACGGTTGAAGGCAATAATTTTGAAATAAAGCCTGCACATATTTACTTAGTGCAGCAAAATCAATTTTCTGGATCACCCACTGAGGATCCGAATTTTCATATTTCTACTTTTTTAAGACTCAATGGAACTTTGAAAGCAAACCAAGAGGCCGCCAGGCTGCACCTCTTTCCTTTTTCCTTAAGGGATAGAGCTAGTGCATGGTTTCATTCATCGCAGGTTGGTTCTATCACTTCATGGGACCAAATGAGGCAAGCATTCTTTGCCCGATTCTTTCCCCCTTCTAAAACTGCTCAATTGATGGATCAAATAACACGATTCGCTCAAAAAGATGGGGAATCTCTTTACGATGCATGAGAGCGTTTCAAAGAAATGCTTAGGCTTTGCCCCCATCATGGTTTAGAGAAGTGGCTAATTATCCATATTTTCTATAATGGTCTTTGGTATACCACAAAAATGAATGTTGATGCAGCTGCAAGTGGAGCTTTGATGAATTAAACTTACACAGGAGCATATGCTTTGATCGAGGACATGGCCCAAAACCACTATCAATGGACAAGTGAGAGAGCCGTCACTGCTGTTGCTCCTCCACCCTCTAAAAAAGAGGTAGGCATGTACGAAGTTTCTACCCTTGATCATCTATCTGCTAAGGTGACACACTTTTTCAAAAATTTGATAAATTAAGTGTAAGTGTTGTCACACCTACTCATGTTTCACCACCTTGTGAAGTCTGAGGAATATTGGGTCATACTGACGTTGAATGTCAACTAGGTAGTGCTGTTAAAAGTCCCAAGCAATTGAACTATGATCAATATAATCAAGGAATGAGGTCAAACCAAAAAAAATATAATAAAACTCCTAAAAATCCTTTTGTACAGCAAACAACACCACCCCGTTATGCAAAGAACCAAAGAGTCCCTCAAAAATCTAGCTTGGAACCTTTAATGCAAAATTATGTTATGAATCAATCCAAGCAGATTAAAGAGCTTAAAACTCAAACTGGATTTTTGAATGATTCTCTTGTCAAACTCACATCTAAAGTAGACTCCATTGTTACTCACAATAAAATGTTGGAGACACAGATCTCTCAAGTGGCCCAACAAGTGGCTGCTTTCTCTCAAACCCACGTAATCTTTCCAAGTTAAACAGAAGCCAACCCTAAAACCCATATAAATGTTATTACTCTTAGGGAGGTAAACAATTAGAGGACCCCGTTGTGAAAACTGATAGACAATTGGCAAGTGTACCAAAAACTATCGAAGTAGTAAAAATTATCGTTCTCACAAGCACTGTTTTTAATCTCAACAATTTGAATACGTTATTAATTAGGATGTAGAAAAGGTTATTTTGATTTGCCACTAGGCAGTTGATTGGTTTAATTGCATAAAAGTAATGACAGAAAATAAAGATTGGTTTTAAGAATAAGAGAAAGATGACCTTAAGTATTTCGAGTCATCGATGTTCCCCTAATTGGTATACTTATGAATGATTCTCTAGTTCCACGATAGTTAACAAAATAGCCCTAATCAATCCCTTGAGTTAGGACCCTCTTCTAGGATTACAGCCCCTAATAATCTTCGAAGGTTTAAGCACGTTAACCTCATATCACTAATATTCCATTCCTAGACTAACCATATTTATTAGAACAATTCAATTAGGTCTAAGTCGAAAGCTAGGGTCAGTAGTCATTCGTTCTCACTAAATCACGTTTATATTTTATCAGGATATAAAAATCATTAAGAACAATTGAATTGAATAAAAACTAGATTGTCATTCACAATAAATAGAGTTATACAGCAACATGGTTCAATTAGGGTTACAAAGAATCATCTCAGACCTAACCTCTAATGGATTTAGCTACTGATAATGGTGTCTACAAATAACATAATCATTAGAGGAATAAATACATACATGAACTGGTACAAGAGTGAAGAAATCGCCCTTCTAGTCGTCTTGTAGTCTCAAAATCGCACTTTTCTCTGCTCAAATCGTAACCCTTATCTTTAGAATAGACTTCAGCTTAAATAGGCACAGAATCGTGTCACGTTTTGGTCATCGTGACACGTTTTCTTCAATGTCGAGAGCATGTTTTGGTCTTCCAAAATCGTGTCACGTTTTTACCAAATCGTGACACGTTTTCATTCTTTGTATTTTCTTCAGTTTTTCTGCTTTTCTTGCTGCATAAGTTGCCTTGTGAACTCCAAAATGTGATCAAATTACATAGAAAATTAAGTAATGACGAGATGTCATCAAAAACCACAACAATTAAGATTGAGATACAGAGTGATGAGCTTCAAAGTGAGAAGCCAATTGTCCCAACACCTTAGAAGCCAAAAATTCCTTTTCTACAAAGGCTTGCTAAACCTAACCTGGATGCGCGGTTTAAAAAGTTTGTAGACATGCTAAAAAAAATATACATCAATGTTCCTTTTACTGAAGCTTTGTCTCAGATGCCTCTTTATGCAAAAAAATTGAAAGATATTTTATCAAAGAAAAGAAAAATAGAGGATAATGAGACAATAGCTCTAACAAGAGAATGTAGTGATGTCATAGAAAAGAAGTTGCCTCCAAAGATCCGGTATTTTTTCCATCCCTTGTGTGATTAAGAAGGAAACCATTGAGAAAGCCATGTGTGATCTAGGGGCTAGGGTTAGCTTGTTGCCCTTGTCCCTCTTGAAGAGGATTGGTATAGGTGATTTGAAACCCACTAAGATGACCTTGCAGTTGGCCGATCGATCCATTATCTGTCCGGCCGGAATTCTTGAGGATATCCCCATTAAGGTGGGAAAAATTTATATCCCGACAGATTTTGTGGTAGTAGACATCAAAGAGGATTCCGAAATTCCACTCCTTCTAGGAAGGTCATTCCTCACTGCTGCGGGTGCTGTTATTAATGTTAAGTATGGTAAGATGATTTTTCATGTAGATGATGCGAAGGTAGAGTTTGAAATTGCCAAATTGATGAAGGATCCCTCTATTTTTTATTCATGTTGTATGATTGATGTGACTGATCATCGTGTGAAAGAATGTTCTTTAGCATTATTTGCACACAATGGTCTACGTAACCCAAATTGAGAAATAGAAACTTTTTGATCGCCAAACTAATGACGGTAAAAGAGCCAGTCGTGGGAGGCATCCCACGAGTTAAATTGCTTTAATTTGTTTGTTTTGTGTTATTTTAAATTGTGTTGTAGGTAATTGTCCAAAAGTGAGGAAGAAAATGAAAAAAAATTGGAGCCTAGTGACTAGAAGCAGTGGTTTGTAGGTAATTGTCCAAAAGTGAGGAAGAAAACGAAAAAATATTGGAGCCTAGTGACCAGAAGCAGTGGCACGACCCGTGCCTGTCCAAGCCAGCCAAAACCACTAAAAAAACCAGAGAGGAAGGCATGGCCCGTGCCTGTAGAGGCACAGCCATGTGCAGCTCCTAGGCCTCCAAAACCAAATTTTCCTTCTTCTTCCTCATTCAGTCCCCAATAAATTGTGAGCTTTCATTTTTCTTTTATTTTTGCAATTTTCTTTCTTTTTAAACATATTGAAGCATCTTTTGTTCTTCGATATTAATAGTGACAATTGTTTCTTTGAATAAAAGTTCATTTTTATTTTCTTTATTTTATTTCTTCTTCTTCTTCTTCTTCTTCTTCTTCTTCTTCTTCTTCTATATCTACAATGAACGTGAGTGAGTAGACTTCTTTGTCTTGAGATTGTTGGATGAGTCTAGTGACCTAATCCCTATCAAACCAAGCCTCGAACCCTAATTTTATGTAAATATATTTAATATTAAAATACTATATTGTTAAAAAAAATACTAAAATTCCTTAAACATTACTCAAAATTCATGAACTATTCCTAATTTGAAATAAAAGTCACAAGTCTTAAGCAAAACATAAAACATATTTGCAAAAAATACTAATAAAGAGTTTGTAGTTTATTGGATCCATTGTAGTAGTTTATTTTGATGATATTTTGATTTATAATAAGTCCAAGAAAGAGCACCTTGAACATGTGAGGCTAGTTTTGCAAGTTTTACAAGATAATCAGTTGTACATTAATCTGAAAAAGTGCACATTCAGTGCCAACAAGTTACTCTTCTTGGGGTTTATAGTTGGTGAAGAAGGAATCCAGGTTGATGAAGAAAAGTTGAGGGCTATCAGATATCGGCCTGCACCCACATCAGTTACTGAAGTACGTAGTTTTCACGGGCTAACCACTTTTTATATAAGATTTATCAGAGATTTCAGCACTATCACTGCACCAATCACAAAATGTTTGGAAAAAGGAAAATTCAAGTGGGGTTCCGAGCAAGAGCAGAGTTTTGCCTTAATAAAGAAGAAATTGTGCACAACCCTAGCCTTAGGTCTTCCTGATTTTGATAAAGTGTTCCAGGTTGAGTGTGATGCTAGTGGAATTGGTATAGGAGTTGTTTTGTCTAAAGAGACACTACAAGAAAAACTGCATTTTGCGACTTTTAAAAACGTTGATTGCGACTGTTAGAAGGGTCGCAAATGTACATTTGCGACTATTCCCCAACAGTCGCGGATGTTGGGGTCGCAACTGTCATTTGCAACCCTTCGTAGAACAGCCACACCAACAGCCGCAAAAGGTGCTGCGACAGTTCCCAACAGCCGCAAATGTGGAGATTCACAAGGATTTTAAGGGGCTTGC
>Ga0228711_1006252_pt1 | contig 17786 bp, 9 predicted proteins | sample MedpolnodulmetaG_2_FD_177996 | JGI IMG/M metagenome (GOLD analysis project Ga0228711, IMG submission 177996) | Root nodule microbial communities from Medicago polymorpha collected in Santa Monica, California, United States - brown nodules | ecosystem: Host-associated > Plants > Roots > Nodule...
CTTTTAATATGAATGTAATCGAAGATAAAGGTTGAGAAAGAAGAACTTCGGAACACAACTTGGTAATATTATTTGGCAAGAAAATAAATTTAATAGCTTAAATTGGCCTAATTTTTGCATTTTTTTTGTGTTTTTTGCAATCATTTTATAGCATAGTATTGAATTCATAATCAATAGGATATTTATATATGAAACTCTACAAAATTCGTGCATCGCACGGGTTAGAGTCTAGTTATTAAAAATTAATATATCAAAGTGTCATAAAAATAAAATGGGTGAATACGATAAAAAATAAAAAATGAAATGGACTGAGATGACCCATTAACTCGCGGTGATCGGCACTAGCTCAATAATGTGTATCTCAGTAAAAACAGGCTGGATCAACCTAGCCCATATGCGTTGTTTGTTGGGTACACGTGATCAAAACGGGTCAAGTTGGACAATCACATTTGACTAGTTTAGCGTGTCTAACACGAATAATAATTTATTTTATTTTAATACTTGTATTTTTTTTCTTTGGTTTCTATTATATGAAAAATCTAATTAAAATGAAAAAAGGTGTCCGCTCATGGTAAAAGCATGAAAAAAGGTGCAAATTAAATGGCAAAATCTACGAACAATTTCTAATTAAAAATCTTATTATAGATGCTCGTTCAAGAGGTGTTAATACAATTTTAAGAGCATTTCCTCAAGAAAACAATTGTACCTTTCAAAAATGATAATTAGTCTCATTGTTCTTATGAATACTATATGACTAAAATTATACTCCATCCATTTCAAAATGAGTGTCGTTTTAACTAAAAAAATTATTTTAAAATGAACGTCACTTTCAGTTTCCAATGCAATAATAACTTTTTCTTTTCAATTGTACCTTTCAATTAATACTATATACACTATTTTCAAAGTATTATTTTTTCTTTAATGAAAAACAAGTCAATAGTTGATTAGGATAATTTGGTAAAATAACATCTCTCTTCCTTTTAATTAATGCATTTCTTAAAATGTGTTCAAAACCTTAAACGACATTCATTTTAAAACGGAAGGAGTATATATTAAGGAAAAATATTGTGGGGACCATTTTTAAAAAAAAAAATTATAAGGACCAAATATTTAATTCTTTTATTTTGACTAATTAATTTTCCCATACAATTTAAACACCATTTTTAAGGGAACATATATACACCACAAAAATGATTTATAAAACAGATGTCTTCACTATAATAAGTGCGTGACAGAATTACTTGATCCCGATAGTTTGATATAAATAAAGGGTCATGGTAACAAGTGTCGTACAATCAGACATCAATTTTTTTTTTACAACTTTCAAAATGTAGGGTATATATAATTTCCAAAGTAATATTTCATTTTTTAATAATTCTTTAGGGACACTTGTTAGCCTTTTTTTAAAATAAATGGTTTAAATTATTTAATTTTGAATTGATAAATATGTAATTCTAAGCCATCTAGCCTCTTCTTTTATTTTTTCCATTTTTTAATGATAAATGTTAGCATTATAAATTACTTGAATAATTTTTTTCCTTTTTCGAGTTTGAATCCAAAACCTCTAATTTTATATCTCTTAACTCAAATCAGTTGAGTTATCAAATAAAATCACACAAATAGAAAAAAATATGATGACTCGGATTCGAACTTGAGTTCAACTTTAATAAAGTTCTTTGTCTATTTATACTTGATACTCCTTTTGTAATTTATGAATTCAGCTGTCAATCTTAAAATAAAATCTTAAGGGGAATCGGACCAGTGACAGATCTCAATTGTAAAAGATCAAAATCAAAATAAAAAAACTTAGAAGCAGTGAAATGAGGGACAAACCCAGATCACAAACAAGCTTATGTAAATAAAATATAGGAATAGATTAGCTTCAATGATTAAAGGTCAATGCAGAACCATGTTAGGGCCTATTTGGTCATTTCCAAATATAAGTGTGCTCAACCGCCACTGAAATCCAAAAAACACATCCCTAAAGTAAAAGCAACCAAAGCTCATCTTCATCTCCATCTCAAGAAAAGGAAAATAGTGATAATAATAATAAAATTAATTTTGTTTTTGTAAAAAAAATATTTTTCAAAAAATGAAAAGATAAAGATAAATTTTAAAAAAGGAAAACGTAAAAGGTGACCTACAGGTGCCGGCCTTTAACTAAATATAGCTGGACAGACAAAAACCAACAATCATCTCCATCTTCTGTGTGCTCATATTTTCAAAAATTTCAGCAATTATCTATTATTTTAATCATAAACATAAACATTATTCACAAATATTAATAAATACATCCATATATTTTTCCGTGCCACTTTTGTTATTATTATATCCAAAGAGCAAAGTCAGGTGAATTCATTCATCAAGTCAAAATGAAGAAGTGATATGATAAACATTAAACAAATATTACAAAAAAATACATAAAAAATGGGAAAAATAACTGAAGATTCCACTACTGAAAAAGAGAGAAAAAAAAAAGGAAGCGCGTAAAAGTAAAATAATGAAAAGGACAAAAATAAAAAGGAAAAATATTGATTCATATTAATTACAAAAAATGGATATATTAAAAAATAACAATAATAAATTCACCTTCCATAGGACACATAGAAAGAGAGAGAAGAGCGTTTTCATTTCATTTCATTTCATACATATATACACAAACTTATACACATAAATAAAACCCCATCAAAATTCAAAGAATTCACCACCTCTATTTTTTTTCTCTCAGTTTATATTTTTATTTTTTTCTCTTATCTCAGCTGCTGTAATTGCTGTTTGAGAAGAAAAAAAAAGAGAGAAACTATGCTAGGTGACTCAGCTGTTTTGAGTGGTGGCGGTGGAGATGCACCAGCAGCAGCTGCACCACCTAACATGACGGTGGAAGGTGGTGGTGGTGGAGTTGGATCAAATTCAGAGAGTGATGTTGAAAGAGGAAGAGTTGAAGATGGTGAACGTAGCTTCGGCGGTAACCGGTGGCCGCGACAAGAAACTTTGGCGCTTTTAAGGATACGATCGGATATGGATACAGTGTTTCGAGATGCAAGTGTTAAAGGTCCTTTGTGGGATGAAGTTTCAAGGTTAGTAAATTTATTTTATGTTTGTATAATTTATTTATTTTTACAAAAATTTAGTTTATATGGTTTGCTTAATGTCATTGAATTCTTACTTCTCTTCAACTCAATTCATTTTAATTTTGAAGTTTCAAGATATTTTAGAAAAAAATAAAATAAAATTCATGTGATGTAGAGATCTGGGAATTCAAGCTTGCTTCAACTTCATCATTTGGTTTTTGCTTCTTTTTCCGGTTTCTTAGTCTTTTGTGTTTTTCTCTTTTCCTTAAAATTCTCCTTTTCTTTTCTATTTTTTCATTGCTTTTGGTGGTGTATATCATTATCTAAGATTAAATTAATAAAAAAGAATTTAGATGTGAAGTCTATATGATTTGGGTGTGATTTACTTTTTTCTTTCTGACATTCACACTCACTTTGATTCATGTCCAATTTTCCAAATAAGTTACCAACTTGAATTGAGTTATCAAAAGTAAGATTTTCTTTCCCCCCTTTTATTTCGGTTACCAACTCTCATGGGAAATTGAAGTTTGAATATTATCAAATATTCCTAACTTTGAGTTCATGCATTTTTCATGGGTCACATTTCTTTTCATCAATTCATGGAAATTTGTTACACAAAATAACAATAGTTTTCATCAAGTAGCATCATGTTTTCTCTCCTTTATCTATTTCAGTTACTTTGTTTTCCTTGCATTTCCATGATGCAATTAACACTACTTTAATTATTAGTACTCAACTCAAGTTCAATTTCGAACTCATGTTTTTATCTTGTAATTTTGTTATTATCTTATGCTAATTTCCATGCCTTTTTTATATCATGCATTTGTCTTGTAGCTGAATTTGATGAGATAAGATAAAGAGTACACATACTTTTTTTCTTAACTTTTATTTTTTTGGTTATTTGTTTCTCACTTTAATTATTTATTAATCAGGAAGCTAGCAGAACTTGGGTACCACAGAAGTTCAAAGAAATGCAAAGAGAAATTTGAGAATGTTTATAAGTATCACAAGAGAACCAAAGATGGTCGAGGTGGAAAATCAGATGGTAAAACTTATCGATTTTTTGATCAATTAGAAGCCCTTGATCATTTTCATACCAACCCTTCAACTCATCAACAATATCAACCTCAAAACATATCAAAACCACCACAAATTTCGGCACCAACACCGTCACAAGTTGTTACAACTGCAACAGTTTCACTACCAATAACAGAAGCAACAATGTCACAAGTTGTTAACACCACTCTAAGTATCCCTCATGCAACTGTTCCATCAATTTCCATGCCTCAAAACAATATTGCAACTACCCAACCAATTATGAATATGAATCCTACTACAATCCCTTCCAATCCTTCAACTATTTTCCAACCATCAACAACAAACCCTACTTCCACCAACCCTCTTCCATCTTTTCCCAACATTTCTACAGATCTATTATCCAATTCCATGGCTAGCTCCTACTCGACGTCTTCTGAAGACACAACCGAAGAAGGATCTCGAAAGAGGAAGCGAAAATGGAAGGACTTTTTCGAGAGAATAATGAAAAAAGTGACCGAAAAGCAAGAGGATTTGCAGAAGAGATTCTTGGAGGTCATTGAGAAACGCGAGCAAGAACGAGTTGTTAGAGAAGAAGCGTGGAGAGCAAAAGAGATGCAAAGAATTAATAGAGAGAGGGAAATGCTTGCACAAGAAAGATCTATAACTGCAGCAAAAGATGCTGCAGTCATGTCTGTCTTGCAAAAAATCGCCGAACAACAAAATCTAGGACAAGCATTGCATAATATCAACATTGCACAACCACCGCCACCACAGCAAACACCAACACAACAACCACCACAGAGAAGTGTAGCACCAACACCAACACCGGCGGTAGCACCAATATCAGTGGTACAAGTTAACACAACGCCGCCAGCACAACCACCTCCGGCTACCAAGTTAGGCCCAACAATAGTCCCGCAGCAACAGCAACAGCAACAACAGTTGGTGACGAATATGGAAATTGTGAAAGTTGATAACAATGGTGAGACTTTCATGGGAGGGATGAGTTCGTCAAGATGGCCGAAAGTTGAAGTTCAAGCACTGATAAATCTGAGGACGAGCATGGACAATAAGTACCAAGAGAATGGACCAAAAGGTCCTCTATGGGAGGAGATATCTTTAGCAATGAAGAACCTCGGTTACAACAGGAATGCAAAAAGGTGCAAAGAAAAATGGGAGAATATAAACAAGTACTTCAAGAAAGTGAAAGAAAGTAACAAAAAGAGACCAGAAGATTCAAAGACATGTCCTTATTTTCATCAGTTGGATGCTTTGTATAAGGAGAAAGGAAAGGGGGACAATTCTAGCGGCGGTGCTGGTTCGAACCAGGCGGTGCAGGTGGAGAACATGGCGGCGCCGTTAATGGTTCAGCCGGAGCAGCAATGGCGGCCACCTCAGCAGGGAGAAGATAACATGGAGCAGAACCGTGGACAGGAAGAAGAAGATATGGATGAAGATGATAAAGATGGTGAGGAAGAAGATGATGAAGAAGATATGGATGAAAGTGGTGGTGGTGGTAACTTTGAGGTAGTGGCAAACAAGCCTGCAGTGGGTGCATCAGCTTGAGTATAGTAGTAGCTAGTGAGAAGGAGCAGGTGCAAAAAGGGCCCAAAAGAATATAAACAAAAATGAGTTTGTTGGTGGGTCATAGATAGTGCAGGAGTTGTCGAGGAGGATGGTGGTGATGGTGGTTGTGGTGGAGGAGGAGAGCTTCTTTTGTGAGTGTGTGTAAGAATTTGAATATGTACGGTGGAATGACACATGGGTTTTGAGGAGGGAAATTTGATGGGGGTTGGTTGGTTGGTTCTTTGTTGTAGCAAATATATGTTTTTCAATTTTATAAAATTTGTTTATTTTTTGGGGGGTGATTAAATAAGTGATAAGTCCAATTAGAGAAGAATTAAGATAGAGAGAGTCAGTTCATGTTTCAAAACAAAAAATAAGCAATAGAGACCTTAATTAAGGTTGTATTTTGTTTAATTTTCATCTTGTTTTAAGTTTATGGTGGTGTAAATTGGACAAGATTATTCGAGCTTTTGATTTTTTTTCTTCTCTAAGGTTTTCAGTTTTGACATGTTGTTAGTCTTCAAATGCAGTCATTGGCACAATATATCCATGAATGGTTCATGTTTGAACCTACAAAACTTCAAAATTCTTGAGAGATAACTTTAACTAGATTTTCATTGATTATGTTAGAAATATTTTGAGATTTGTTAGGTTTAGTTGAATATTGTTTATGGTGAATACAATTTACAAGTTTGTCGCCATTAGTTGTAAGTATAGAGATTTTGAAGTGACTAATCATAATTAATTGTAACAAATCTCAAACTATCTTTAAGACATCCTTTACAAATGATGTATGGTGCAGCACATGTAATAGATAGGAAATAATTCAAATTTAATTATTTTGCAACATACTAGTACTACATCAACTGTAACATTGTGTAAATGATCTAGATTTGTCTTATGTTAGAATAATAATAGATGCTACTCGGAAAACAATGGAGTAAGTAGTTTAATTATGGCGCTGAAACAAAGGGATGGTAATTAAACAAGATTTAACATTGAAAAATGTGATGAGGTTAGGAGCATTAAATTGTTGGGATAGTGACCCCACATTTAACAATGTAAGAGACCCGTATGAAAACAGAAAAAACCAGCATCACACATGGAGTAATAAACCCTTGAAAGAGGGTCCACTAAGTCACTAGGAGGAATCTTGTGAGTAAACCTCATCTCTGAAAAAAGAACCCAAAAACACTATTTGCATTTGTGTCTCTGTCACAATCACTGTTCACACAAACAAGATGATATGTTTCTCTTCATGGTTAGTGTCTGTCAGTACTAAGAAAGAGATCATCAAGGTTCATCATCTTCATCATCTTTTGGTTCAACTTTTTCTGCTCTTAATTTGTGCCTTTTGTCAGCCTTAATTTCATCACCATCTATTACTTCCATTGTTTTTTTTTTCTAATACTAGCGTGTACACATGTTAAAAGCAAAACAAAAGTTTATTATATGCCTGATTTTTTTTTCCATAAAGACGTATAAATTGATTGGTTTATAAGTAATGTGGTGAAAGAGATTATGTAGTGCTTTTGGTATTATATATTCACATAAAAAAGATTGCTATAATGAAGGAATTTTCGTATAGAATAACCCAAGTCATTATTTTTCTTTGAAATTTGAAACTTGTAATGGTATGGTGGGAATCCTATTCTCCTATTTATACACTTAATTTGGTTATATATTTTGAAACTATTTTTTCTTTTAATTGTTGAGTTTTACTGCAGCCAATGCAAATTGTACTTGACTCAAAAAATGAAAATTATAATCCTCATTTCCACGTGTTAATTTAATATCCCCATCCAAGGTCCAAACTCATATTAAATGGAATCATATGCAGGTCATACAATTTTCTTTTGAACTTTCTAGACGCATATAATGATTGGGGGTATCCAATTCTCCTCTCATATATTCTTTAGTTCTATTTGTTTTTTTATGTTAAAAATTTCTTGACTTGTATGTTTGATTTGTGCTAAAAGAAATGTATATTTAGCACAAAATCATTTCACTTCCTAAGTGTAATAAATTATATACGACTATATAGAATAGCATTATAAGTTTTCTTATACTGGTATATAAGCATTAAGCATAATGCTTGTTGCCTCCAATTCTCCCCATATACCTCTATATGGTTTTAATTATTATTTCTCTAAAGTGTTTGTGCTTAATTAATCTCTAGAAATGATTGGTGGGTAATGTGTGTAATTGTTGTAAACTTTAGAATGCAAAAATCAAATTCTTAATCATAAAAAATAATAATCTTGGCTTCATTTCTTTGCCAAAAATAGGATCAGTATCGCTTCAAATGTGAATCACACAACCTGTAATCTCCATCATATGTTAATTATTTTAAAATTCTGACAAAAATAGGACACTCAATGAGTAGCAAACGGCCAAAAATCCCATGTCATGAACCCAAATTAATTTTCACCTTGGGTAATTATTTATCATACCAGGCCAACATGTTTTGGTACAGGTGATATTTGAAGTACGATCATTTAATAAAACTACTAAATATATTTAAACAATTGTAATAACAAAATATTAATTAAAGTACGATCATTTACAAAAAAAGTCTCAGCAAAATAACATTTAGAAATTTCAGAATTTTCTTTTTGATGAACAAAAATTATAGAAAAGAGACATTTTTTTTTTTAATTATTTAATTTGATTGTTGTAGGAGCTTTTTGAAATTATAAGTACTATTGAATGAAATAATGAAAAAAAAGAAAAAAAGTGAGAAAGATTTTTACAAGGTAGGAAAGGTTTTGAGTTGCTGTTATATTCTAAATTGTGCATATGGTAGGTGCCTGTTATGCACGATATCATGGTGCATAAAATTTGACTTATATATATGCCCTACAATTTTGTCCATTTTGATGAAAATACTGTCTATTTGCGCGTTAAAGAAAGTGCCCCACAATATTGAATGGCCTGCATTTACCTCCTATGGATTGGAATAATTATTCTGTTACACAGCAACTGTTTGGGACATAAACGCTCCAGTTGCAGTACCCTTCCGTTGCATGCATAAAAGTCTACGGACTCTATTCCTTTGTCGGAGCCAAAACAATCGATTCCATCCTCACTTACCTTCACCTTATTAATTGCCATCAATCACTTATTAGTGCAACAAATTCGCTTGCCAATTCAAACTTATATATAGTATGTCATATCAAATGTCTATGCAAAGTTTTACCATATGAGTTTTTTTTTTGTCGATGGGATCATATTAGAGTGAGTTGCACTTGCCAAACATTCAAACAAGTGTTTTATCGGCATAAGTGTAGTTTTTTTTGTGTGCAGACGATGTTTGATTTATGACGATGATATTAAATTAAAGCAAAAATGATTTATATTTGTATACGTTCACTTGTGAGTGAGAAAACAATAAATCTGAATAAAAATCATGTTTGGAGGCAAAGACTACACAATTCTAATTTTAAGTTAGAATCAATATGCAAAATCAATTCTAATAAGAACCCCTAATATACCATAATCGATTTTCAATTTTTAGAATAAGGTGCTTTTTAGTCTCTCAAAATTAAATCCAAAATGCATTAAGAAAAATAATAACTATTACATTTGACTAAAAAAAAAAAAATTGTTAAGGAGAGCTATCAATATTATTTTATAAAAGCACTGAAAATATTAATTTTGATACACCTAAATTACTTTTTTTTTGAAAGACCTAAATTACATATAAAATGGTTTTCGATATATATATATATATATATATATATATATATATAAGAAAATTTGTCCTGAGACAAATTAGCAAAACTTATTCTTACCATAAGTCTAGTATTACAAGGAAGGTCCAATAAGACGTCCATACGTCAGAGCGGTCCACATGCACCAATGAAGAGTCGCGTCACACTAGATCTTACGATCTGAGCACCTCTGAATTGTTTATATGTTCCAATGATCATTGTAGTGTCTTTGTAGGCACACCCCCTCACTCTAGGGAAGGATTCATTCTGATCGTAGTGAACACAGTTCAACCAACATGAACCACCTCAAATTTGCTTCGCACAATCTCGGGCGGATTCTTCTGTTCTATGATTTAAACCATTTACATAGATGATTAGTGAATTGTGTAACATTATGAAAGTGTTACACCGGTATAATTTGAGATCTTCACTTTCAATTTTTGAAGAAATAATATTTCTTTTATTTCATTTCAATTAAATTTAATTATTTATTCTAATTCTAATATTTAAATCTATCTTCTAGAATTGAAAGTTGAAACTAACTAATTTAGAAATTAAGTTTAAATCAGATGAATTGTAAAGGGGAAAAAAGAAACATTGGCTACAATAATGTAAGAGTAGTTCATGACTTTAAAAAGAATCAGATATATGAAAATCCATTTTTAGAATAAAAGATTTTGGTATAAAATATGTGGGAATCTGAATACCAGCCAATTTATAACTCTAGCATGTGCATTTGCCGGTAGATGGTAAGCAACAGTTTCTCTGAATCACATGAACAGCTATAATATAAATACTAAAGTACGAAAGGAAGCAAATTGTGAATAAATAAAATAATGTATAAATATTCTACATTAAAATGCAGAAGGTAACGAGATTTGTTCAGAATCTTATGTATATGGTAAATGAAACTTATACAAATAAAATAGAAAAACATTAGTTAGACACCTCCATCTTAAGAGAATAAGAGTGATATGATAAGTTGATGATCAGATTGCACAAAGAGATAGAAAAAAAATGAAGTGTTGAATAAATATTTATAATAATGAGCATAAATATATCGTTGTTGAATACAACAATTACTATGGAATTGTCATCTAGGATTGTTTTTTATCAAAAAATAAAAATAAAAATTAGACGGGTTAAATTGAAGGCTTGTTAATTTGATTTTGAAAATTTTAAGGTTTTTTTCCTTTATTAAACACTGGAATATTATTCAGCTATATCAAAGGTAAGTTCATAGGCGGTCCCTGTGAGCTTAGCTCAGCTGGTAAGTACAATGCATAATATATGCAAGGTTCATGGTTCGAACCCTGGACAAAAAAAAACGTAAGTTCATAGACGGAAAAACTAAAATTAAAATATTAATCCCTCTATTTCATACTAAATTAATGTATGTAATTTAATCAAATAATATTAATGGAAACTAAACAATTGGACCCAAGTCGTTAATGAACTCTATCAAATAACGAATCGTCGAGAGAATCTCAGTTAGATATTTGAGTGTAATAATTTTTAGTTTGACTACCGAACTTTAGATTACCGGACCCCCTTCCTTTAAAAACCGGATAGTTATCTTTAGCCGGAAGAAATGATTATCCAATATTTGAAATTCAAATGAGCAACACCCACATATTTAATGTCCAACACTCTTCAATACATTGTTTTGGGTAGATAAAACCTATGGGAGAAAATATAACCAAGTGAAATGATAACTAAGATTTTGATGTCTCTGTATTTAACTATAAACAATAAACATATAGGTGCAAAGATATGGTAAGTAAGATAAGGGTAATGAAGATATTGGAGTTCGTGTTGTATGGGGTTGGACCAAATGAATTTTAAGCCATCTGCAAAAAAGGTGAGCGATGAACAAGGACAAAATATTCATGTTAGTGAAATGATGGATGGACCATGGTCGGGAAGTGTAGCTTAGATGTTTTCCTACCATATGTCCTTTCTTGCGTCCTTTTAAATATTTATTTTACACCCTTCAAATATCGTTTTTTGGGACTATAAAATACGAAATGTATACTTCCCTTTTTTTCGACCACCTTCCTTAGGCAATTCCCCTATTTTTTTAGGAAACATAAAAACCACTTCAAATTATATAATGAAGAGCGTGTTTTGCTGTCTACAAATTATATCGTATACAGTTTGGTATTGATAGAAAGTTTACTTCATTATACGAGTTGTTAACGAGAGTTTGAGATGGAATAAGGAAGTTAGGATTTACTCTTATTATTTCAAAATCAGATAATGTGTGATAAACTTTTAGCAAGTGTACTAAAAATATATTGAAGTAATAAAATTTATAAGTTCGTATTGACAGGGACTGTTTCAATTTCTTCTCGACAAAAGCGTTAAAATAAAGGATGTATTAAACTCAATGGTTGCCCTAGGCAGTTGAGTTGTTTTGCAACATAAACAAATTAAAAAAAATAAAAGATTTGGTTTTAGAAAATTAGAGAGAAGTATGGTTAAGACCTTCGAATCCTCCGAAGCTCTCCTATGGTAATTTGCACTCCTAGTTCAAACAATGATTATTTAGTTTCACGACAAATTAACTTAGTAACTCTACCCAATCCCTTGACCTAGAATTCTCCCCGCAAGTGACAACCCTTTAATCTCTTAAGTGAATTCGAAATCGTTGGATGTATTAAAAGAACGTTAATCCCTATGTCATAACCTAATAATGATCTATCTCTAGCTTGATTATTTAGGCTAAACCTATTACCTAGTTCAGAGTCAAAAGCTAGGGTCAGTGGTCATTCAATCTCTATGATCAATTTGCATATTCATAAAGTTAGGGTCAGTAGTCGATGATAAACATACAAAAAGTATTAAACAAAAAGTAATATGAATAAAGACTAAACTTTCATTGAAATTCAAAGGAGTTCAACAAATTAGGGTTCCCATAGGATTACATCAGATTCATCTAAGGCTTAACCACAAAGAGATTAGTTACTCATAGCTAAAGTACAAGATAACTAACATAAAAACTAGGATTCATACATGTATTGGATGATTGTCAATGAGTTGTGATGGTTGCCCACCAGATCCGCAAAGCCTCCACTCCAAAATATGTCTTTTCTCTCTAAAATCGTGAACCCTTACTTTGAAAACGGACGTTTCTATTTATAAGCCTGTCAAAATCAGCCACCGAGCCCAAAATTCGGTGGCCGAATGCATTAAAACGTGTGCCCAGTCTAATGAAATCGGTGGCCGAATGTGCATCTCCAGTGGCCGATTTTTGTCGAAAGAAAAAGGCATCCTGTGGCTAGAAACTCAGTGGCCGAATGCTTGAATTCGGTGGCCGAATTGGACTTCCTGAAAATCTGAATTTCATGCTTGTTTGTGCTTTCAGCTCCCATGAACTTGATGAGTATCTCCTAAAATTACATAAAAAAATGCATACTAAAAGAGTAATGACAGAGTGTCATCAATGGGGGAAATGACAGAAAACAATTTGTTTCATTGAAATGTGAAAGTGGATGTTCATATACAAAGTACACGAAGTTGGCAAAGTCAAAAAATTTAGCATAAAAAAATGTGATTGTATGTTTCGATTGAGAGGTTATTTGTTGAGTGTTGGTGTATGGATCCTTAGAGTTGGGGATAGGGAACGCAATCATGAGACGACTCAAGTCTTTCAAGGTCGTAAATATGTTGAACGTCTAAGACCGGAAGAGAAGAGGCTTATTCATGAGTCGACAACCTTAGTCCTTACAAGAATTATTTTGATCGCTTTGTAAAATAGAAATGGTTGTAGCGCAATTACTATCAAACATATTTATAATTCACATCACAAGTGTAAGTAGTCTACCAGGAGTCCAATATCTGAAATGCAACATCTCATGGAATTATTGGTTATGGATAAGTGTATGCATAACTAAAGATTTATTGATGATTTCTATGATGTCAAAAATATTTTCTGAGATCATTCAAATTCCATCAAGTTGTTTAACATTTTCTCTTTTGTCTTTGTGATGGGTCTTACTTATAAAACTGACATGTATTGTATTCTGTTGCTTGAGTTTGTTGGTGTAACTTATATTGAGTCGATATACTCTATTGTGTTTGCTTATATGATGTAGATGAAGGAAGAAAATGCCACTTGAGCTCTAAAGAGGTGTTGTGATTTGTCGAATCTCGAGATATTTTTCTCAAAGTCATTGTCACTGATTGGGACAATGCTATGATGAATGACGTTGAGACAATTTTCCCTAACTCTATTGCTATATTGTGTCGATATGACATCTTAAAAAATGTCAGATCAAAATGGCAAAGAGATCAAATACAAAGATGTATGGAAAATAGTCATGGATGTATGTGAAACTATAGTGGAGTATGATTCAAAGAAAACATATGTTTATAATTGTAGTTTGTTTAAAATTGTATGCATGAAATTTTCAAAAAAATATTGGGATATCTAGAACTACTATTTTGGGGCATATGGCGGATAAAGTTGCATGGCATTGAACTGACCACGTCCGCAATATTGGAAATACAACGCTACATATAGTTTAATATGCTGACAATCGGGTGAATTTATTTTGGATAATAATATAGGTGACATATCTAAAAATTGGGCTTCCGTTAAAAATATGATAAAGTTATAATATACTCAAATACAAGTCTCGTTTCAGAAAGATCGTGATTTAAAGGGAACACATGTTCAAATGAAAGGTATTGTCGTCAAAGTTAGTAAGAAACATCTTAAGGAACACATTGCATTTTATTGTAGAAGAGGCAGATCAAGTAGTGATTTGTGGTGCAGATAAATGCAAATGTGATTTTTTAATTTGGGTAACATATGAATTGTCGTGTGCATGTACAATTGTTAATAAGATGAAGTTTAATTCACCCGCATTCGTTTGGATGAAATTTCTACTCTCTAGAAGTTGTTGTGATCTAACGATGACAATGTTGTTAAGAAAAACTAGTCAAATATATCTATTCTACTATAATAAGATTTGGTCTAGGTCTGATATTTCGACCTATGTTTGGTTGTAATTTTCAACTCTGCATTCTATTATGTTATTGAGAACTATCATAGAACTGACTCATTATAGAATATGAAATGTCCAAAAAACATAACATAATACATATTCACATTTTTACCAAGATCATAACACATGATATTACGATGCAGGCCCTATTTAACACTAGTTAACGTTGTTGATTATAATATGAAGTTACATATGAAAGAGTAGTTTCAACAATTTATTTAATTGAAAACAACCTCTATCTCACCACCTCCAACAAAGGTGCACCAAAGAAGTTGGATCATTTCACACCGTCAACTAAGCGATAACCTTCTCTCTTTGACCACGTCGACGCTCAACTCGTCATCCTGATTCACATGTTTCATAGTCAATGGAATCATGCTCTAGTAGAAAATGTGCACAAGCTAGTAATATGTCACATATAACCCTCATTTAGTTCAACTCGACTTCCCACACAAGAAGTAAATCTTGTCATTCATGTATTAATTTATTGAAAAGATGGTGAATGTCAAAGGTGTTGGTCATTGTATTAATGTTATTTGAAGTCTACTTGATCAGTCTGTTGATGTTCATCACATTATCCATCTTGATGTTACACGAGAGCTAACCAGTTATCGTGAGCATTATCTCCAGCTATTTGGGGACATAAAATCAAACCCACGAGGTCAAGCACACTCTAACTCCTGATTGAATGGACATACACCTAGGGAGAATTATATTATTATGATGGATATATATTTCTTATTGCACAATATAAATGTGGTAGTTACCATCTGACAAAATAGGGCACTCGGAAATATAGTAATTATATCAGCACAAATATATTTTTTGAAGGAATTAGTAGAAATATATTAAAAAAAAAATGTAAAAGAAAATGATGAGAAAAGTCTTATTTTTATTTTTGAAATGAAAACAAGAAGCATGTGGAGTGAACAATGCCTTAGCATTTGATGTGAAAATGTTGCCGAGATTAGATTTCCAAGTATATATTTCTACTGAATTTATATGTCGATCAAACGTTCAAGGTGAGAAGGGACATCATCAATTTTGATTAGAGGTTAAACTCAATGGAGATATTGTTAGAACAATCACATTGTTCATGCGCAGCAGAAGTGCTTATGAAAATAAGTTGTTTTGTGAGCAAGACGAAAATAATAGAAAGTTGTTATGAGATGAGAGAATGATGCAGATAGTTATTGTGTAATGTGAATATTATTCATCAGTTATGATGTTCACAATTACAAAGCCTTTTATAGGCAAAATGGTTACTTGCTTGCTATGCAAGTAAGCTTTCTAACTAATAGGAAAAATTAAAACAAACTTAACCAAATTAGTTACATTGCAGCTATTATTAAATCACTAATAGATATGATATTGCTCATTACAAACAGGAATATTTGAGGGGGGAAGTGGAGCTTATGTAGGGAGTTCACTTGTATATTCATAAACCCGAATAATTTGAATTTAGATACACTCATAAATAATGTAAAAAAATAAAAGGAGAGATTAATATATCAATAATAAAAATAAATTAACTATTTTCTCTTACTTTTTATTATTTCCGTGTACGTTTAAATTTAAGTTATTGTGTTTGTAACTATTGAAGTCTTGCTCTACAATTAGAAGAAGAAAATAATCTTGCTCTACAATTAGAAGAAGAAAATAATCTTGCTCTACATTTTTTACCCGAAATTTTAGGTTATTTGTGTCGTCTTGGAAACTTCTTTTTCCTCTATGATTATTAAAAAAATACTACTATTACCTAAAATTTATCTATCCTAAAGGAAACAAAATGCTTGATGTTTTTACATTCGAAGGGGTGTAAATAAAAGTGTCTCTCACTTTTTTGTAGCAAGGAGAACAACACCTATATTCTGAGGCAGTCATAATCCTAGGCCCGCAACGGCAAAAGTTATGGTGCATAAGCCGTTTCCTTATGCACCGTGCATAAACACTTCACAACCATCAGATTTCTTTCATTTTGTGTTTGTCATTTCTCTCTCTACTCTTTTGAAAAACAGATTTTCTCTCACACTCTCTCTAAGAAACTGATATGGGATGAAGCTTCATCTTCTACACACCTCCGGCGCGGTGGCCGGCCGCCCTAGGGCAGCGGCGCCGCCGCCGGAGTAGTAGGAAATGGCTCCGATTTCAAAAAAAAATTCACTTTTAAAAATCCTTTTCCTTCTATAATCAAAATCCGGACTCGGTTTTCAGAGATAAACAACCAAACAGTGTAGATATAGGTTTTAACTTTGTTCATATTCCTTTCGTTTCCGTTCGGTTTCCTTCTTCTTCTGCTCCTTCGTCGCCGCTTTCTTCTCTGCTTTCTTTGCTTCCCATCTCTGTTGTCTCGCTAGGTTCTTCTTCGTGTTCTTGGGGAGTTCTGAAGTGGGTTGTGATGGTTCTGGGTTTGGAGGTGGAACTGTGGATTCGGGTTCGTGATTCTCACCATAACTGCACGAAAACTGCTGGAAACCATTAAGTACATCTAATGGTTTTGGAGTACAACTGTTGGAAACCATTAAGTACATCTAATGGTTTTCCACAGCAAAATGGTTTTGACATTCCGGTACGGTGACGATGACGGTGATGATGATGAACGACGATGTTGATGATGAGATTGAAGATTCTGGAAACCATTACCACAACAAAATGGGTTTGGAGTACAACTCACATAAACCATTTCCACAGCAAAATGGTTTTGGCATTCCGGTACGGTGATGATGATGCACTTAAAAATATCATTATTTTATTCATTATCTTTTTAGTTAAAAATATCATTAGTCTCTACACTTTTAGCATTTATTTATGTTAGTCTCTGCCCTTTGATGTTGATCCCTGGACTTAGTGTTAATTTATCATTTTCTAACAAAATACCATTTTCAAAAAATATGAAATTTTTTTCTATTTTTCTTTATATTTCTCACTCTCAAAGCCTTCCTCTTTGAACTTTCAAACAAAACTTCAATATATGATTTTTTATTTAATAAGAAAAGTTTTACATTGTCATCTAATTATATCTTATTGTGATGCTACTTTGATTATATGATCAAATCAAACATCTCCACAAATATTTAAAATTTTATATAATGGGATGGGATGAGATAAGATAACCATGTTGATTTATTTAACAATATTAATTAATTAGTGTATAATAATTAATTTCCTTTTTATTATTTCTGTCTGGTCAATAGTTTTTTTTCAATTTAATTTGCAATCTCTTTATATTAGTAAAAAAAAAAATGTAAGATCAACAATTCAAATGCTCTGTAATGCACGAGACTTATTAATATATGTATGTGTTATACCCCAAGGTTAGCCAAAAGAAACTTTAATCATATTTCCTCAAAAAAAAAAAAAAAATAAAAGGAAAAGGTATATTTATA
>Ga0228711_1006255_pt1 | contig 17784 bp, 9 predicted proteins | sample MedpolnodulmetaG_2_FD_177996 | JGI IMG/M metagenome (GOLD analysis project Ga0228711, IMG submission 177996) | Root nodule microbial communities from Medicago polymorpha collected in Santa Monica, California, United States - brown nodules | ecosystem: Host-associated > Plants > Roots > Nodule...
TGGGCTGTGGATGTTGTGTACCTGAGGTACTTTAGAGACCTTGATCTTGTTACTGGTTATTCATGGGGAGCTGCGGCACTAGCTCACTTGTATAAGGAGCTCAACAATGCTGCACGTTGGAACTGCAGTCAGGTGGCAGGATACCTGACTTTGTTGCAGGTATAAAATAAAAACTATGTTTTATTTTTTAAAATGTAAGTGTATATAGTTTGTATATTTATAAGTGGTTGTCTTTGGTGCAGGTTTGGGTGTTTCATCACTTCCTAGGTATGGGAAGCAAGGATGTCTGGGAAGGATATGGAGAGAATCATTATCCACGTGCGATACTTTTTTTACCATTGTCTGGTTTAGGCACAGTCGACAACTACAGACACCATTTGGATGCACTGGATTTGACGAGGGTTGTCATGGCCCCATATGGAGAGCACCGTAAGACACGTCAGTTTGAGCGGGTAAGCCTTTACTCTGGATGGCTGAGATTCGGAGACCGCATGGTGAGATATCTGCCGGAGAGGGTGTTTCGTCGGTTTGAGTGGGTTCAGACCATACTGAGACATCCCGTCAAGAGTTCACCTATTGATGTTAATTTGGCGGAGATCACAAACCGCTTTCGGCGTGCACTTGATTATGCGCTGACACCTCAGCAGTTGGGAGAGACTGTAGTTCATTATGTGGAGACAGTAAATGGATACATCGATTAGTTTTATCGCCATTCTCATCCACGCATGGTTCTTCTTGACATGCCGGTACCAGTGCCGAGGCCACCGAAGCGTGAGGTCCTTGATGCGCGAGCTGCTCAGGAGGATGGAGACCTTGAGTACTTACAGCTTAGCAAAAGGATGAGCCGCATCAGAGACCACATTTATGTTGTGATGAGAAGTGGTATGGTGCCGAAATGGACTGAGGAATGGCAGCATTTGGAGGATGCGTTGAAAGAGGTGCATGATGGAAAATTTTACCGTCGTAGGGGAGCTATTGAGGGTGGCAGGGGTGCCAGAGGTGGCGGTGGTACTGGTATAGTTATTAGGAGTTGATTGTATTTTATTTAATTTTAATGCTTGAATCTTTTGGATAATTATGTTATGTACCATTTGGATAATTATGTTTAATTAATGTTTGAAAATTATAACTTTGATGTTATAACTTGATTTACGATTTTCGGATTATATAATTCGGAAGCTATCTACAATTTTTGAATTATATAATCTGAATCCATCTATTCATAACCGGCATCATCATCCATCAGGGTGAATGAAGTGCCAAAATACACGAATAAATCCGGAATTAATATTCCGGAATGGGTTCGGATTCTATAATCCGGACGAGGGGTATTTTAGAAAAAAAATAGGGCGCGCGAGAAAAGACATATGGTGGGAAAAGTAATTCCATAAGCTTTATTCCAAAATTACTGCCAAGCTTTGTAACATGTTATGTGTACTCACAGTCAACTAAAACCGAAACAGAGCGACTTGTGTGTGAGTTTAAACGCTTTGCCCTTCTGCCTATCTACCAAAAAAATGATTTCTCAAGCCGCCTTCCAAAAACATAGGATTACCGGAAGCACGCTATTTGCCAAGTATTTACAAATTGAATCAACATGCCAAATAACAAATGTTAACACATTTTCGATAACTGAATTTTTTTTCTTCCTTCAATCACATTAATAATTAATATTATTTTTAAGTATTTATTGTATCAATCTAAATTGTATATAATGTAATACATGGTTTTGGGTGTCTTTTTTCACTTTCAATTATACTATTAAACAATTTTTGTCTATAAGAATGTTATATTGCTGATGTTATTAAAAAAATAAGAATTTATATTGTACTTGTTATATTGTTTGTGTCTTTGAAAAAAAATTAAGTATAATTTATTACAACATAAAAGTACAAACTATCTATAATTATAATTTTAATTAAAATCAAAATAATTTTAATTAAAATAATTTTCTTTATAAAAACTATTGTTTGTAATCTGTACCCATTAAAATAAAAGGAATAATGAGTTACTATAAAATAATTTAAGCAAAATTTTATCGCCTCTTCAACTAGTTGCTAATATATACACGGAAAACGAAAATGTAACTGATTGAAAGGAACGTATGAAAAATCCGATGGATTAAGGAGTTGGAATCACAAAAGTTTCCAAGAAACGGAGCAAGAATTTACGCAATGGAATAAATAAGAAAGATGTTTGATTTAAGAGAAATGTTAACTAGTGCTCCCATGACACTAGTTAAGGAGATTAATATAGAATTTTGCATTAGGAAGTAATGAAAAATGAAATGTTTTAATTTATGAAACTTAAAAGCTATTGAAATAGATAAACATGATTTGTTGGGTGGTTTTGTTATAATTTGAAAATCACCAACATAACATTATTCTTTTAATCAAAATCAAAATTTCAAAAATAACACAATTCACAATTTACAACCGTTAACGCAATAAAAATAGTGAAAAGATGAACACGTCAGTTAGTTCAATATATCAAATATCAAGGAGATACACTCTTTTTTGGATTGGATTTTTATTGGTCAATTTTACCCTCCACTTACTATTTAAATAAAATAAAGTGTTGAATAATAACCACCATTAAAAGAATAGAAAAGGAGATCGACCTAAGCAATGGGGTAAACCCAAACCACTTTTTTTTTTTTTGGTACAAAAGAGGGCCAAAGCCAAGGAGAAAGAAAACTAAGAAATTAAACGGACGTTCCTAGGCATGCAAGGCCCGGAAAAATCATCAAACAAAAGACTCGAAACTCACCAGGGGGATTCTCCAGAATATGAAAATCTAGAAAATCCATCGAAATGCTGAAATTAGCAGGTCAATCTGCACTTTTGTTGCCTTCACGCCAAGTATTGGTAATTTTGACAGTCCAACTCAAACTCAAAAGTTGTCGAATACGCTTGACCAAGGTAGGAGTCGTTCCACCAAAATTGCAATTTTTAGTAATGATGTCAACCAAGGTAGAGTTGTTCCACCAAAACGCAAACCACTTTACTCTGTACTGTAGTTTCTTTTCTGTGTTGGTAGAAAGTAGCAACGTTACTATTATTTTGGTTTTTTTTTTTAAATTAATGCTCTTCTGTGTTGGTAGAGGCATCATCATACTATGGTTTATGTTGATTTTGGTTTTTATTAATTATCTGCAAATGTTTCCCATACTTCTCTCTTCCCTTGTTTGTTAGAACTTAGAATCATTATCTAGCATAGTACGTACCATTTTTTTTTTATTTCAAAACCACAACATGCATGTATAGTTCTGTTATACATTCATTCTTAGCATTCTATTCTGCAGCCATGTATTATGATTATGATTTCATTGTTTCTTGTAAACTGTAGGTTTAAAGAGATATTCTATTCAAATGGGGATGTCTACGTTGGTAACTTCAAGGAGGAACTTCCTCATGGCAACGGAAAGTACACATGGTCAAATGGATCAATATACGAGGGTGATTGGGTTGATGGAGAGATGGCATGGAAGAGGGATGAAGACCGGTATAGATTTGTAAATGGGAATGTCTACACCGGAAATTGGAATGAAGACAAAATGGATGGAAGAGGGATCATGAGTTGGGCTAATGGTGATGTTTTTTATGGTTGCTGGTCAAATGGACTTATACATGGATCTGGAGTTTTTAGATTTGCAAATGGAGATGTCGACACTGGTAACTTCAGGAGTAAACTTCTTCATGGAAATTGAAAATACACATTTTCAAATGGAACAATGATTGAGGGTTGCATATGCTCAAATGGAAAAGTGACAGAGAAAGGACTAATGATATGGGGCCTTCAAAATCCCATATGTCCTGATTCCTCATCTGGTGCGATTCTTTTTGTAGTCAAAAGGGAATATATGCAAGGAGTTCTAATTGTGGATAAAGTTAGACCATACTCAGAAATAACACATAATAATAAGAAGGAAAAGCAAGATTAGATGGCGATTATCTGACTCTTAATTTGCAACTTGGCATCAGGTAAATTATTTGATTTTTAGAACAAAAAAGTATTATGGAAAATTTGATATAGTATTCATGTGGTTACCACTATTATCACATTTCTTTCAACTGTTCTATACCTAATTATTTTATAATCACTACCTTATATGTAGAAAATCATTTGACTAATAGAGTAGATGACTTCAAGTGTTAAAAAAATGTCCGCGGACGGTTTGATAAAATGCGCACTTGCTGCTTGATTCCCAAATCAGATTAGTATCAGAAATAATTTATAATAGAAGTTCTGTTTGATATTGTAAGTATAATATTTGAAACACTGACATAAACATTTTGGTATGGATAGGAAATGGAAACAGATTAAGAGGTACATGAATTCCACAAGAAAATCCAAAGGGGTTCAGTTTTTCCACTCATCATTGATGAGCGTAATCCATATGCATATGGAAGGCTATTTAGTGTTTAGTTTGCTTCTTTTTTCACTTTTAACTCATATCAACTTCATGTCTGTAGTATTATTAGTTTCAACTGTCAACTTATTCAGGATGATTAGAGATAGATAAAACAGAAATATGAATAATCAAATAGGAAGAAAGAACGTGATAGGGACTCGAGAGTGTTATCGGGTGCCCAAGTCCCACATTCAGTAGAATGGATGCTTGGTGGAGTTTTAAGTGGTTTGGTTCTTCCTTTTCGGTAGCTAACTTTTAAGGGAGGGTTCCTCAAGTGCTTAGATACAAGTCAGAATGATGTGATATTTTGTTGAAAATGTGTAAAGCTTTTTCATGTTTTCTTTATAACAACCTGTAATTTTGTTTTTCTTATAGAATTTTTTATGTACCTCTTATCTGTTGAGATTAGCAATGAAGAATTGAAGATGGTTAATTACTAATCAGGAAACCAAAAAATTAGTTTGTGACATTAGTTAATTAGGCTGCTGAAATTTGTGCATCACATGTACTCTGTGTTTATGACATCTATTCTCGTGTTCATCGATGTTTTATTTTTCCTATGCAGAGGTTATGACAATGAGAAAGGGTGATCTCCACATAAATACTTAACACTAACAGATGGACATGTTGAGAGGAGGACCAGATGATACAGTAGATGAAGATGGAGAGCAGCTTTTTACATTTGAACTCTATTGTGCAGTTTCAATTTTTGGATTTCATTACTCACTAGCACTTATTCTCAAAACATCTTAACTTGTTACAGTTTATTTCATTTATCTTATTACTCACTAGCAAAATCATCTCAGCATGTTGAGTGTTAGCAGGGACAGAGTCAGGAATTTAGTTTAGGAGGACTGAGTAAAAAGTATAATTTAGTAAAGAAAAAATTAAATTTCAAATGTATAATATATACAAGATATTTAAAAAAAAAATTGAGTACCTTAAGGTTTGTTCCAAAATGATGAGACTAAGACGATATTTAAATGGCACATTAAACAAATACGAAACAACGAAAATGCAAATGTAGAGGATGCAATTGCAACCAGTGAGTTGTTGGTAGTGGTTGAGCGCGTAAAAACAAAGTCACGTGTAATGATTTGATATTTTTATGAGAAATTGCATTGAAGAATCATAAATTGGAATTGTAGTTAAAGATTAAGATTCTTCTATAAATTGGAGAGAAAAAACTTGTGTTTCCTTTTCGGTGTTACAAATTTTAGTTAAAAATTAGTGCAATAAAGCCTATAATCTTAGTTGTTTAAATCCCAATATATTGAGTCAGAAAAAAGGTCATCATACAATATTGTATAAAGTCCACAAAAAATAAATATTGAGACCGAAAAATATAATAGCGCGCTAGTATAGTTTTTTTTTTTTCAAACTGTGGTCACTGCTGGTCTCCCTTCTAGCTCCATTCCTGAGTGTTAGAGGTGACAAACATCTTATTCACATTTTAACTTGAGATTCCTTATGGTTAGTTGGTTGTGTGATTGTTGATTTTTAATACTTGCTGCCATATTCATCATTGTTTGGTATTCTTGTTGCAAGTTTTCCTTTGTGCATTAGATCCTTGTTCTTGTAGCTTCATTACATAGTTAAATCATAGAACATCTTGATGAGCAATTTTTGTCAACATTAACGTTAAAAAGTGGAAATCTAATCGGTTTCACTTTCTTCTGAATTCTCACTCTCGTAAAACTGAGAATTTAGGCTCATTTAAGAGAATGTCAAAGTCATAGAACATCAACAGTTTTTTTTTAGGATAAAACATCAATAGTTATGAACTCATAAGTCTTATTTAACAAATACATTGTATTCCTCATTCTCATGTATGCTAGATTGAATGAATCATAATCCTCATCCATCATACAAAGGATTTGGGTGAAACATTTATCATTTGTACAATGGTTTATTATGCATTGTAGTAAACTGGTTGAGACGAGAAAAGTACGGCTACGGTGTTCCTCCACTGAACAAATAGCATTATAATCACCTACAGCACACCATACAAACTCAATGTCATTACAAGCCTCCCAACCTTTCCCATAACGGATGTCATTACAACATATCGATTTTGCTTCTTTGAATAAGTGTTTCGGATAACGTGCTATTAGTGTCTTGGAGTGGCAGAACGGCTCATCGTACTTGTAACATCATAAACTATATAGAATTTAAAATCTAATTATAAAATCTAATTGATATGATAACAGGAAACATACATAATAACTAGAAATAATTTAAACTATTACTGAATTAGGAAACATGTTTTAAGAGTGTTAGAATAGAAGGCATCCCAGGACAACGTCAAACTAAGGGGTATCTTGAGTTGCTTGTTTTATGTGTTATGGTGTTTATATCTTGCTATGTGATCTATACCCTAATAATGAACCACCTGACAACATCAAACTAGTTGAGACTTGAGAGTGTGATCTATCCATTCACCAAAATGGGCGCTACTGTTCTAACGCGAGACACAGCATGTACCTCGATCAAGCAATCAATTGTTAGTTTATGTGTTAACAACATCACTTATAAGTTGACTGTTGTGAGTTTGTCTAATCTATTTCTACTTACTATACAATTGTTGTGATCTGAGTTGTCAGTGATACTATATGGTGTTGAGTTTGTTTAATCTACTTACTTCACAGTGTTTTAATGCGGAATTTAGCCAAGAATTTGACTCTTCGTTGCTATCAGCTCTCCATGTGGCATATCAGCTTTATACACAACACCAAAACAACCTTTTCCAATTTCGCAATCCACGATATCATTGTTTATGCTGAAATTCAGTTTTTGAAATTTTATGAAAGTTAAAGGGTAAGACAAATCCTCAGCTCTTGATGTGGGACCTGATATCCTCAAAGCTACTAAATCCAAGATGCAACAAAAGCTATGGTAACCAAAGCTAGAATAACGGTGATCATAGATATTGTTTTTTGCTGATTTTAAGCCATTAGTTTGAATCCTATTTAAAGAACATGTAGCAGCATCAATGGATTGACAGTTTGGCACAAATGCAGGTTTTGAAGATATGAACTAGAAGTTAGACTTTTGAAGAATGGTGTTACTGCCTTACTGGAATAGGACCTGAGAAATTGTTGTAGAAGATATTCAGGGAAGTCACATGAGACTGGTTAGAGAAAGATCAAGTGATTGTAACTCTGCCAAAGCTGACATTGAATAGTATCGGATTTCTTCCGTGAATGCATTTGAGCTCAAGTTCAAACTAACAGTTAAGCCTGTACTATTATGACCGATCGCTAGGGGGTGAAACCAAAGAGGCTGTTATAACTCAAATCTAATAAAGTTAGCTTCTGCAAATTTCTAATTGATTTTGGTATTGATCATGTAAGCAAATTATTGTTGATATGAACTTGTTCAAGTAATTTAAATTTCCAATGCTCCAAGGGATTTCACCTGTCAAACTGTTTTTACAGATGTGTTTTCCCCTTTTTAAAAACAGTACTACTACTACTATAATTACTTGAAGGGGGAGAATTTTGATTTTATGTCAATTGTCAAATTGGTCCCTGAAAACACATCAACAATCTATTTTTCTTTCTCATTAATGCGCGTCATCATTTTTCACTGCTGTCCAGAAAAAACTGCGTTCTGGTTTCCATATTTTTCTGAAGTAGCAGTTAGTCAAACAATCAAATAAAATCAAAAGGACAAAACGTTGCCAGTACATTCGGGAAATTTCAAGACCTTTCACCTCACACTATCTAGCATTATTCTTTTCCTTATAAAAACCGGCAATTTTCTTATAGAAATTTGTATGTACCTCTTATCTGTTGAGATCTGCAATGAAGATGGTAAATTACTAATTGGGAAACCAAAAAATTAGTTTGTGACATTAGTTTTAGGCTGCTGAAATTTTGGTTGTTCGAGTTTCTAACGCATACTGATATGGTTTGATAGGACAAAGACTTGGCCAAAATTGATGGTAAACCAAATTATATATTACAAACTCTTAGCTTCCAAATTTGTGCAGTATTAGCAAACATTAGAATTCTGAACATGAATGAATTCTAAACTCTGTTTACATTGATGTGGATTCAGATACAGTAATAACTATATATAGAGAAACTATAACAAACTTAATTGAGTTAGTTATTAAATGAGTGAGACTGCAACTTGAATTTCTGTTTTGGATTCACAATGCATTGATGAATGAGAGTTCTTAATTCCACACAAATTTCTTTCATTGCACGATTCAGCCACATATCATATATGAGTCACTATTTTCTTCAACCATCCAAACAATAAAACCATTTTTAGAACAATTTTTCATTATAATTGTCTGAAATATGAACATTTATGTTGAAGGACTATATTGGTGCACTGTAACAGTAACAATCTTATGTAAATATATTCCCTTCCCATCAACCTATCGGGCACAAATTCCCTTCCCATCAGAATTGATGTGTTTATGACATCTATTCTCATGTTCACCAGTGTTTTATTTTTCCTATGCAGAGATCATGACGGTGAGAAAGGGTGATCTCCATATAAATACTTAACATTAACAGATGGTACAATGGATGAAGATGGAGAGCAACTTTTTACATTTGAACTCTATTTTGCAGTTTCAATTTTTGGATTTCATTACTTACTAGCACTTATTCTCAAAACATTTTAACTTGTTACAATTTATTTTATTTATCTTATTATTCTCTAGCACTGATTATCATGTTGAGTGTTAGAGGTGACAAACATCTTATTCACATTTTCAGTTTAGTTTAGACTTCAAAATATTCATCATGATTCCTATACTAGGACATGTCTTTTAACTCTATTCCTTTTATAGCATAATAACTCGAGATTCCTTGTAGTTAGTTGGTTGTGTGATTGTTGATTTTTAATGCTTTGCTGCCATATTCTTCAACATTGTTTGGTATTCTTGTTGCAAATTTTCCTTTGTGCATTTGATCCTTGTTTTGTTAACTTAGGGAGCTGGATGCAATTTGTAGCTTCATTACATAGTTAAATCATTCAACATCTTGATGAGCTATTTTTGTCAACATTAACGTTAAAAGGTGGAAATCCGATTGATTTCACTTTCTTCTGAGTTCTCACTCTCGTAAAACTGAGAGTTTAGGCTCATTTAAGAGAATGTCGAGGTTATAAAACATCAACAGTTTATTTTATTTTTTTTAGAGGATAAAACATCAATAGTTATGAACTCATAAGTCTAATTTATCAAATACATTGTATTCCTCATTCAGTGCTCCATGTATGCTAGATTGGATGAATCATAATCCTCATCCATCATACAAGGATTTGGATGAAACATTTATCATTTGTACAAGATTATTATGCATTGCATATAATTGAAGTAATATTGGATCGACAGTGCTGAATAAATTTTATGATATCATGTGTGACCATATTTTATTTATCAACTTAATAAAAAAAGACAATTTATTCGATGTTGCCAAAATCGCAGGTTGGATCGCAGAATTGAACAAGTTTACATGTTTTCCTTCCGTGAGCGAGCATTATTAAACGCAACATCTCCTTATCACACAAAAAAAATCTCAAAATAATTTTACAAACAAGGTAATCTCCATACAATAATGTATGATGATCATAAATAAAAGAATTTATCATCATATGAGAGATTAAGTCCTAGTATTTTTTGTCAAAAAAAAGTCCTAATATCTTAAATTACAATATGGGAATGCATACATTACTCACTCAAATACTACAAATATAATCAGACATTTGAGAAAATGATATAGGTTATGAGCGGCAGAAATACATAGACTTCAATTTTATGTTGGATAAAAGACTGATTTATGTTGCGTGTAACCTATCATTTTCTCAAAAGCAATGATAGACTTAACATTGGTGGTATTTTCGGAAGTTCAAGGTGCTTGTGAGCAATCCTAGGTGCCTAAAGAGCAATGATCTTGATGTAATCAGTCCCCAAAACATGTAATTATTTGTTTGAAATAAAACGTATTTTGTACTAATTTGTTTTACTTTTTTTATATATTACTAATTTATTTTACTAGATAAAAAAAAGTTTACTTATTTTACATTAATTCTTAGTTTTTAAATACTTGCACAGAAGAAAAAAAAACTGCACAAATCTTTGAAAACAGAAAATAACAAAAATAAACTCATACTTAAGAGTAAAACAACAAAAAATGAAAGCAAAAGGCCGTTTCTCAAACCGATCCAAGCCCTGGATTTTGAGCCTAAGAATATCTAATGATATGCAACCTGAATACTACAAAACTTGATATGCAACCCGAATACTACAAAACTAGATGGTATGCATTTCAAATTAACCAGAGGGGTAACGCATTGTACACGGGACATCTTTATAATGAGTGTCCTAGAATCAAGAATCACACATTCTTAATCTTTACTTTTTTCCGAGTTTGTGCAGCACTGAGCTAGTTTAGGTGTAGGACGCCTCTCAGCAAGGAAACGTTTTGTACTCTCAAGGACGCCAAAGAATATCGAACCACCTATGCCTATCCAAAGTACTCTTGGCCCAATACCCTGCAATAAATATAAGAATATGATTTACTATTTATTATAAGCTCCAAAATATATTTCTTGCCATGTGGCTGTATCTTTCTGAATTTGCCCAAGGCTGTAGAAGATATTTTGCATTGTGCTACTTTGCTATTCGAGCTACAATGTTAGAAAGAAAACACAGAAACACACATACCTTCAGAAAAGCACCAGGGCCCTCTTCCTTAATAATGGTTTGAACACAATCTACAATTCCCTTATATTGGTTTGCAGGTCCCTTGAGGAGGAGGAGGAAAATAGGAACTTCGTAAATGGGTGGATTTGACATTGTATATTCTTGTGATTTGCTTGCAGAGTAATTAGACACAATTGGTATCATATGTGTATCAGGTAAAAACGGGACTAAATCTTACCTGAACCATTAACCTTGTTTTGATGACATCAAGGGGCGTAGTTATAGCTCCGGTTAGTGCGCCTACAAGAAACAAAATGGTATACCACATCACAAGGCTGCTAGGACATACCATAATGCTTAACAAATCAACACAAAGACAACCAAAATAAACAAATGATCATCATTTAGTTAAAAGAATCCTAATTGCCGACAAACCCATTTACCTACCATCCACAAAAAATTACAAATAGAAATGGAAAATAAAAGCAACACGGTTTTTTTAGCAAATATATCTTCATTTAAGTTATAAGCTCCCGTGTCTGAAATATGGTGGTGCAAATTGTCAACTTGTCATGCATGTACATCATATACAGAAAGTATCTTATTGCCAAATAAAACTAAATTATTTTTATCTTGATGCTACCTACTGATTTCTTCACTGTTTAATTAAGATCTAGAATTAGGTTAGCAGATGATTGACTTTCCTCTCAATTACAGACATCTAGTTTAACTGTAAACCTTGTAAAGAAATATAGCTTGACAAAATAAGATTCAAGGTTTTGATTTGGCAGAGTAAATAAGGATAGTCAAACAACCACACATCTTTAAACATTAATTCATAAGGTGCCTCAGCTTGAAGCACAGTTAAAGCATAAGCTCATGGTTGTCCTATGAAGCACGGACACCTCTAGGACTAGGCGTGTCGCGGTGCCCGACACTCCTATGACACTCGTACGACACGTGTCGAACCGGTGTCCTAAATAATTGATTTTTTCTTTACTTCGACACTCCTACGGTTGGTGTCCGACACCTATATAACACTCATACGAGCCGTGTCGGACAACTCTGACAAATATCTAAACCAATTTATTCTCGCTCTTGCTTCCGCACACCATAGATACAAGAGTTACATATGTTTTGAGAAATGTTGATCAATTAGTGGTTATAGACATTATAGTTGATTATATCATTTTAAGATTTTTTGATAGTAGATGAATAAATAAAGGTCAAATATTATGATATTTTGTTGTAGAACTTTTGCTCAAGTTAGATGTTTATACATGTATTTTTATTTTTATTTTAGACTGTCTTTAAATAAATTAACATATATGTAACGGCGTCGGTGTCCTATATTTTTTACATTAGCGGTGTCGACGTGTCAGTGTCGTGTCAGGTGTCCGTGTCGGAGTCCATGCTTCATAGTTGTCCAGTGCTGAAAATTATGGGTGTATATACAAGTTATTGTATGTGTAAAAGTAACATTAGAACTACAATATCATTTATTCACCTGCAAAAGCACCAATAATTGCATTTTCTGGATCGTTCAGATTTCTTCGTGCCTAGCAAAAAGAAATACAAATCATATCACCAAGCACAAATGAAGCAGTGGAGAAAACAGCAACATTGATATCTTTGATAAACCCCAAATAGGTATGTCCTACATGTTGATATGAATTCTTTAGATTTAAAAAACAGCCTCAAATCCATGCTACTAAATTATGTTTGCATATACATAAAAGTTTTTAACAGTGAAACAACAGCATGAAATGAGAAAATAACTTGTGTTTGCCAGAAAGGTCTGAGAGGGGGGAACCATTCTTAGCAACAAAATATCACAACAGTGGCTTGGGAATTTGTCAGAGATAACCAAATGAAATTTAGTCCTTAAAATACATAAAAATAGAACTTTAGAAATTTACCGCAAGCATGTAACCTAATCGAATCTGCTCATAGAGGCAAAACTGAATAGCATCGAAGGGCAAATCCCGCAGTAAAAAAGATCCATACCCCTGTGATTCGAAATATCAATGTCAAAGAAACATTTAAACAAAATATCACAGGTGCGGGGAATAGGATTTGTCATAAAATATTAAAAGAAAGAGATGGGGAACTTCATACAGCATAAAATCCTTTAAAGCCCTCCCTAGATGCAATAAAGCGAACAGCATTAGAAGCTGAGGTAAACTGCCCAGTTTGCATTCGTTGCTTGACAACCTGTGGAGCATTAAAGAAAATGAAATTGTCCAATGAAACAGTTTTCAACCATAGAAATATCATTTTTACAAAAATGAGAATTTAGCAACCTCTGTTGGAACGCGAACAAAAGATGCAGCAATGCCTCCTATGGCACCTGCAGTCTAAGGAAGTTTAAAAACTACATCAAAAACTTTAATCCCATAAAAATATTAAAGCATTTTGCATCAATAAAAGTGTGTGCCAGCAACAAAAGAATGATAACATAGACATAGCATCAACTCCAATACAAGCCAAATAGATGGCTTCACAGAACCACAATTAGCCAGACTTATGCCTTTAAAGCAATGAGACAATTGAGTAGAAGTGTTAAGTATGTGCCTTGTTCTAAAGTGAATATAGCATGATGTATGTGAATACTTATGTTTATATAAGCAGTATCTTACCAAATGAGCAAAAGCACTCAGATTTTCAGGAAACATCCTTAGCAATTTCTGCTTTGCAGGCTCATAAACTCCAACAAATAAAGCAGATGCCCTGCACATTTAAAAGCAAGGCAAGATGTTAATGAACGAACCTAGATATGATTCATGAATCAATCTTGGTATGCATAGAACAATAATTCCTGAAAACCGCTTAAATAAATTTGTGAAATATATATCTCTCTTTCAATTTAAGTATGCATAAAACATTTAATTTAGAATAAATAATAGTTTCTGTAAAAGATACTACTCTTCCAAACAAAATTTAATATAAGGAGAGGGTCCAAAAATTTAATAGCTGGCGTTGAGTCAAGCTCAACCCCCCTTTTGTAACAGAACGTGATCCAGAGTCCAGACAACCATATATAGCTAAATGATCCATAGAATGTAAGAAGTATCAAGAATGATGAGTGCGGTTAACAGATTTAACTAAATGAGTGTCGAGACATCCATTACTATGCCTTAAAGTACAAACTTAAGGACACTACACGAAACACAAACAGGATAATTTCAGGATCACAGTTTATCACTGTTAAAGAATCCCACAATGGATAAGAGATGGCCTGACAATGTGTTTATAAGTGGGGGCAATCCTCACCTCACAAGCCGGTTTTGTGGGGTTGTGTTAGGCCCAGATTCCCAAGAGTCACAGAACTCTTCAATGCATGAACTATTTTATGAGTAAGAAGGAACCCAAAAGAGGCATGTGATGTTGTATAGCTCTTGCTAAGTGTGGGTGGGTCTAGGTAAGATAGAACCACAAACTAATCAAATTTTGACAATACTTTTGTTTACTTTTTCAAATTACAACTTTCAGTTAAATGTCAAATAGGCAAATTCTATGTAAGTAGAATGTAAAACTCCCTCATATCAAGACAGGTAACCCAACAAGGAGAATGTAAGTCTCCAACAAGGAGTTCATAATTTGTTTCTTTCCTATATCAATATCAACAAATATTATCATCATAATTTCCAGGTAACCCAACTCCAGTTGTTTTAACAACTATATGGAAATTATGGTTCGTGTGTGACATTTTCAAATCACAACCAAAAAATTAGATAAAACATATTTCGAATCCTATTGAAAGTTGTATACTATGTATATATATGCCCTATGCTTGCCAATAACTTTTGGCTTCTTTTCAAGTTAGAGTTTTCAAAATTTCTAACTAACATAGAAAACCTAGAATGTTTGAAACATCATGCTATCCACGAGGATCTCACGGTAAGACACCAGCAAGGTTCCCTGCCAATCCAGAATAAAGGCCTTTCAATAATAGTTTTTCTCCTCCACGAGCAGCCTAAAAAAACAAATACAAACATAATCAGCACCTTTTATGTAAAAAAATGGGAGTCCTCTAAATTGCTATAAAGAAAAAGCCATGGAAATATCAAAAACATAACACTGATTCAGGAAAGTCCACTATACTATTTAAAACAACTAAGCATTCTATACATATTAAATCTTGACGATTGGATATTGCTAATTGGTGCTAGACAAATTGCATCCTATCCAACAAAAAAATTACTATAGTTTTCCTTTCTCATCATCTTTCCAAAAATTATAGATTTTCCACAACAATCAAGCCTAGCTGGCAGTGATGCAAAGTCTCGAAGCTTGATATCCACATTGGTTGTTACTTATTACAGCATCAAATAGAAATCAGTATAGCACACAGCAAAATACAACCCTCAATAGTCATTGTAATTTGTTTTTGTTGGTAAAATCTACCTGCAGACGTGTTTTTATAGTGTCAATGGGGTATAAAGCTGTTTCGACAACAACTCCAGCTGTACCTCCTGCGATAACACCCTCTGCATAATTCCATCAAGCTCGTCAGGAAGTGCGTAAGAAGATAGTACCGTTACAATTGAATGACAGCGAAGCAGATATGATAATTACCGAATAAAGTGCGTAAGAAGTCAAATGGCTTTTCTTGTCCCACACTAACAGATGCAAAAGAATTTTTCAGAATTAAGTTCTGCTTTCTCTTAGTACAAGCATCTGCAAAACCATATAATCCGTTAAAATGATGAAGCAGATAACATGACACAGCAGCAGACACAATGCTAAATAACACAATAATATGAGATTCTCGTTGTTTACCATAGTTGATCTGTCTGCTAAAGCATTCTCTAAAATAACAAATATTCTAATTGCTAACGATGTTCTGCTTATAATAATTTATGCATAAAATTGATAATTCCTTTTCCTTGACTGTCAATAATCAATAATATGGTAAAATCAATGATTTGCTCTTATTCCTATTAGGTTTTTATATTGTGCCTAAGATAACCTTATAAAACCCGCTTGTAAGATGAGGGGTGTCACTCTTTATAAACTTTAGTCAAACCTTATAACATTTAATCTATACGGGACTTGGTTTTTCCAATACACCCCTCACGCCCAATACTATTGAGATTAGAGCCTGGAAATAAATGGTGGGTGGCCCAAACGATAGAGACTCTGATACCATATTAGATTTTTATAATTCCCTCGAGAATATAGGCCATGTTCGGATTGACTCATTAAATATATCCATCTATTGACAGAAACACTCGAGAGATTGTTTGAGACTTTGATCGAAACAACTTATGACATGTCCATAAGTTGGTTTCAGCTTAAGAAAATAAGCTATCCAAAAATAGCTTATTGCTGGAAAACAGCTTAAGCTTATACATAAGTAAGTGTTTATGGTGTAATGTAAGTGCTTAATTAAGTTGTTTATCGAAACAGAGCCTTAATCGAAAATCTAAATGCGAAATTAGTTTAAAATTAAAGTGAACGTAATGTATGAAGTGAAGTGAAACATACCGGACGCAGAATCTTGCACCGTAACGGAGAGTGTAAGAGGAGCCATCACTGAACAAAAGAGATCGTTTTGAGTGTATTCTGCAGAAACGAGTTGTTATCTTTCTACTTGTTGCTTCATGCAAAGCTGCGGCGATATAAATTAATTAATTAATTGTTTCCTAGTAGGTTTCCCTGATGCGTGACACGTGGTGAAACAAAATTCAATGGTTGAGATTACAAGTAGTAGTAAACTAAGCGTTAAACTGTAAACATGACAAACTCAGTCACAGAGAAAGAGGAAATGCAAAGTACCGCGGTGAAGGTTGAAGAAGAAGGGTGTGTTTTGGTTTGGCGGTGGGAAAGCCAAACCCACGTCTAAAACAGTTACTTGGAAATTTAGAAGCTTGTTTCATAGCTTTTGGTAACACAAATAGCTAGTAGTTTATAAGTTTGTTTCAATAGAATGATATGCGTTTGGTAAAAAGTTTTTTTCATTAGTTTAGTTTTTAGGGTTAATTAAGTTTTTAGTCCTCGTAAATATACCAAATTTCGTTTTTAGTCCTCATAAAAAAATTGACAAATTTTGGTCCATATAAAATTTTTTAGAGTTTTACTTTTGTTAATTTAAAATTTGTTTAATTATGCTTAAAATTTTAAATTTTTTAATGATTTTTTGCATACTTGTTTAAAACATTATAAAACGTTCATCCGCAGTAAATTAGCTCAAAGTTTATTTTTGGATCTAAATTTTCGTTAATTTTATCTTGAATTTTTTATGTTTAAAAAATATATATTTAATTCATTACATGTTAAAAGTTCTAATTTTTTATAAAAGAATATTATTATAATGTTCTTAAGATATTTGTTAAAAATCATTTAAAAATATAAAATTTTAAGTATGATTAAACAAGTTTTAATTTAACAGGACCAACACATACGTTCAGTCCTTGTAAAATTAAAATTTGCTTAATTATGCTTAAACTTTTAAATTTTTAACATATCTTTTACATACTTATTTAGAACATTATATAAAGTTCCTCCACAAAAAAGTAGCTCAAAACTTTGTTACTAGGTCCAAATTTTCATTAATATAATCTTGAAAATTTAGCTTTTAGGAAAATTCATATTTAAACAAGTGTTTATAAAAGAGTATTTTACGATGTTATGAACATGTCTGTAAAAAATCTTTCAAAAATTTAAAATTTCAAGCATAATTAAACAAAGGGTCTTGCCT